>CDZW01022836.1_pt1 | contig 16409 bp, 12 predicted proteins | sample 557511 | NCBI WGS metagenome assembly CDZW01 (sample SAMEA3182067, study PRJEB8094) | gut metagenome | biome: human; feature: gut; material: Stool; isolation source: human stools | place: Canada | collected 2013-03-05 | reverse complement strand
GCGGTGTATATTAGCACTCGAAAGTTATGAGTGCTAAGTATTTGACGGCAGTTTCTTGCGTCGAGTGCTTGCACTGAATCCAGATAAAAAAAGAGGTTTTGTACTATGGCCAAGAAAGAATTTCAGGCAGAGAGCAAAAAGCTGATGGATATGATGATCAACTCCATCTACACCAACAAGGAAATTTTCCTGCGGGAGCTGATCTCCAACGCCTCGGACGCCATCGACAAGCTGTATTATAAGAGCCTGACCGACACCTCCGTGGGCATGAACAAGAGCGATTTCCGCATCCTGATCACCCGCGACAAGGAAAACCGCATCCTCACCGTGGAGGACAACGGCATCGGCATGACCAAGGCTGAGCTGGAAGAGAACCTGGGCACCATCGCCCACTCCGGCTCCCTGGACTTCAAGCAGGACAACAAGGACGAGAACATCGACATCATCGGCCAGTTCGGCGTCGGCTTCTACTCCTCCTTCATGGTGGCCGACAAGGTCACCGTCATCTCCAAGGCCTACGGCTCGGACGAGGCCTGGCAGTGGGAGTCCTCCGGTGTGGACGGCTACGAGATGACCCCGGCTGAGAAGGACACTGCTGGCACCCAGATCATCCTGCACATCAAGCCGGACACCGAGACCGACCACTACGACAACTTCCTGGATGAGTACGGCATCGTGGCCATCGTGAAGAAATACAGCGACTATGTGCGCTATCCCATCCAGATGGAACGCGAAAAGAGCCGCCAGAAGCCGGAACCGGACCCCAAGCCCGAGGACTACAAGCCCGAGTGGGAGACCTACACCGAGCTGGAGACCCTGAACAGCATGATCCCCATCTGGAAGAAGCAGAAGAGCGAAGTGACCGATGAGGAATACAACGCCTTCTATAAGGACAAGTTCGGCGACTATGCCGACCCCGCCCGGGTCATCGTGAGCCGCACCGAGGGCACTGCCAACTACAACGCCCTGCTGTTCGTGCCCAGCCACCGCCCCTACGACTTCTACACCAAGGAGTACGAGAAGGGTCTGGCCCTGTACGCTTCCGGCGTGCTGATCATGGAAAAGTGCGCCGACCTGCTGCCCGACTACTTCAGCTTCGTCAAGGGCATCGTGGACAGTCAGGACCTGAGCCTGAACATCAGCCGTGAGATGCTGCAGAAGGACAACCAGCTCAAGCTGATCCACAACGCTCTGGAAAAGAAGATCAAGAACGAGCTGCACGCCATGCTGGCCAACGACCGCACAAAGTACGAGGAGTTCTGGAAGGAGTTCGGCCGTCAGATCAAGTTCGGTGCCTACTCCGGCTACGGCATGCACGCCGAGCTGCTGCGCGACCTGCTGCTGTTCTGGTCCGCCAAGGAGCAGAAGATGGTCACCCTGCAGGAGTATGTGGACAAGATGCCCGCCGAGCAGAAGTACATCTACTTCGCCGCCGGTGACTCCTCCGACCGTCTGGCCAAGCTGCCCTCCACCGAGCTGGTGCTGGGCAAGGGCTACGACGTGCTGCTGCTGACCGAGGACGTGGACGAGTTCTGCCTGCAGATCCTGCGCACCTATCCCCGCAAGGATGCCGAGGGCAAGGACGGCACCGTGGAGTTCAAGAACGTCAACAGCGGTGACCTGGGCCTTGAGACCGAGGAAGAGAAGAAGGCCGCCGAGGATGCCACCGCCGAGAACAAGGACCTGTTCGACGCCATGAAAACTGCTCTGGACGGCAAGGTGAAGGAAGTCAAGGTCTCCACCCGCCTGAAGGATCACCCGGTGTGCCTGAGCGCCGACGGCCCGCTGTCCATCGAGATGGAAAAGGTGCTGTCCAAGCAGCCCGGCAGCGAGGGCGTGAAGAGCGACAAGGTGCTGGAGCTGAACGCCAACCACCCCGTGTTCGCCGTGCTCAAGGCCGCACAGGAGGCCGGTGACACCGACAAGATCAACAAGTACAGCGCCCTGCTGTACGCACAGGCCCAGCTCATCGAAGGCCTGCCTGTGGACGACCCCACCGCTTACGCTGAGGCCGTGTGCAGCCTGATGAAGTGATCTCTCCCCGCGGGGGGCAGACTTACTCCCCTGCCGCCCGCATGGATTACCCCTTAACAAAACGACCGCGTTCCGCTATAATAGAGTGGAACACGGTCTTATTTTTATTGCGGAAAGGAACTCTGTTTCATGGAGCCGAGAAAACATTATTTTGCAAAGATCCCCACCATCGCCATTTTTATCGTGATGGCGATGTCCGGGCCGTTGGGAGTGCTGCTGTTCATCCTGAAGGGCATTGACCAGAAGGTGATGAAAGAGGAGCAGGCCGCCTGCCCGGGGAATGCTTATACCCCACCAGAGCCTGTCTCCACCCGGAAGGAGGAGCCAGTCCACGGTCCGGATATGCCCACCCAGGAGCAGAAAAGCGCCAAGCAATGGCACAAGAACATTGCCACCCTCTGCACCATCATGGGCGCTGTCTTTCTGTTTGCCGGGGTGATGGATGTGGTGGATATCATTGGCGCGTGGCAGCTGATGCCCGACCCCGGGGAGCTGTTTTCCGATATCGTCATGGCCATTGGCGGCGGCGGTGCACTGCTGACCGGCCTGCGGATGAACAGCACCCGCAAGCTGGAGCGGCTGCTGGATAAAGTGGTGGGCGAGCGGGATAACATTCCTCTGCCGGAACTGTTTGCTGCCGCCGGGGTGGATGCCGCCCGGGGACGTCCTGCCGTGAAAAGCGCCATCGAGCACGGATACTTCGGCGCAGACGCCTACATTGACAACCGCACCGACACGCTGGTGGTGCGGGGCGCAGCACCGCAGCCGAAAAAGCCCGCACCCGCTCCGGCACCCAAGCCCCAGCCCGCCGCAGAGGACGAGTACGCTGCACTGCTGCGCCAGCTGCGGGAAGTGAACGATGCCATTCCTGACCCGGTGATGAGCCAGAAGATCTCCCGGCTGGAGGAGGTCAGCGGGCGTATCTTTGCGCTGGCGCAGAAGGATCCGGACAAAAAGGCGCAGCTGCAAAAGTTTATGAACTACTATCTGCCCACTGCGCTCAAGCTGCTGAACACCTACGCCAGCCTCTCCCGACAGGCGGTGGAGGGCACGAACATTACCGAAGCCAAGCACAGCATCGAGCGCAGCATGGACCTGCTGGTGACCGCCTTTGAAAACCAGCTGGACAAGCTGTTCCAGTCCGATGCGCTGGACGTGACCACCGACATCGCCGCGCTGGAAGGCATGCTGAACATGGACGGCCTGACCGACAGCGCGTTCGGCAAATAATTCCATCCACAAAAACGAGGGAAAGCCCGCGGGCCTTCCCTCGTTTTGTTCTGTTCAGGTTTCTGCCAGCGCGGCCAGCACCGCTTTCTGCAGGTCGGTGACCGAGATGGTGCACAGGGCTTTCAGGTCGGCGTCGGAGCCGTCGGTGGGCTGGGCGGCGATCTCCGCCATGGTCTTGCCCTTCAGGGTGCTGCAATAGCCCTCGGCGTGCTCGTACCACTCCTTGTGCAGGGCACTGGCCTCCCGCATGCCGTACTTGTCGCCCTGCTCGTTCTTGGTGTACACCGGCTCTTCCGGCCCGGAGACCGTGCCGTCCGCGCTGACGGTCAGCTGCGGCTGGGTCATGTCCCCGATGGCGCTGGTCACCCGGCCATCGCTGTCCACGGTCAGGGCAGCCAGCGTGATGTCTGCCTGGACGTGGGCGTCCTGGTCATCCGTGGCGGCAAGGTCCTGGGGCAGGTCTGCCGCGATCAGGCTCAGGGTCACCCGGTCGCCCTGGGCGGCTCCCAGTGCTTTGGCCTGTTCGCAGGCGCGCACCACGGCGTCCCGGTAGCGGTCCACCGCGATGGTGCAGCCGGACACAAGGTCGGCGTCCTGCGGCTTGCCGTTTTCATCCGTTTTCAGCTTCTTTACCTCGTCCGGGGTCCTGCCGGTCAGATAGTCGGCAAACCAGTCGGCCTGCTCGGCCCACCCCTTGCCGAGGGAGGACGCCGCCGCCAGCGGGTAGTCCTCCCCTTTTGTGCGCTTGGACCGCACATCCTCCGGAGTGGTCACGCTGCCGGTGCTCCCGCCGGAGACCGAAAGTTCCAGCTCGTCCAGCATCACGTCGGCCAGTTTGCCGTCGGCGTCCAGCACCACAGCCGCAGCGGCAGTGGTGATCTTGCCGGCCCGGTCGCTGCCTGCGGCCTCGGTCACAACGCCAAGACCGGTGCGCCAGGCCTGCTCCTGCCCGGCTGTGCCGCCGCTCATGGCACCGGACCCACTGCCGCTCATGGACCCGGCTCCGCTGCTGCCCGGAGCGCCGCCCCGGCCGCAGCCGGTCAGCGCCAGCGCAGCGGCCAGCGTACAGCCCCAAAACACCCGAAAAACCTGCTTCATGGTACACTTGCTCCTTTTGCTCCCGCGCAGCCGCACGGGCTTTGGAGCTAGTGTGCCCCCTGCCGGGGCAATTATGAGCGCGCCCTTACATCAACGGGCTGAGCAGGCGCAGCACGCTGTCCAGCAGGGTGCCGGGGATGCTGGTGCGGCAGTCCGAAATATGGATCTCGCGGCACTGCGGCAGGGTGGCCCGCACATCATCCCGCAGGGCAGCCACCTGACTGTTGTGCTGCAGCAGCACGCCGCACTCAAAGTGCAAAAACAGGCTGCGGTAATCCATGTTGATGCTGCCCACCACGGCTGCCCGGTCGTCGCTCACCCAGCACTTGGCATGCAGGAAGCCCGGGGTGTACTCGTAGATACGCACCCCCGCCTGCAAAAGCGGCAGGTAGTAGGAGCGGCTCAGGCGGAACACCAGCTTCTTGTCCGGGATGCCCGGCAGCACCAGCCGCACATCCACCCCGCGCTTGGCGGCGTTTTTCAGCGCATCCAGCATCTCTTCGCCCACAGCCAGATAGGGCGTGTAGATATACACATACTGCTCGGCCCGGGCCAGCAGGTTCAGGTACACCGTCTCCGCCACCGGCTCTTCGTCCAGCGGGCTGTCGGCGTAGGGCTGCACGATGCCGTCCTGCACCGGGTGTGCACTGTGCTGGGGGCGGAAGGCGCTGTAGTCCGTCTCACTGGGGCGGAAAGCGTTCCAGAAGTTGAGGAACATCACGGTGAAATTCCACGCAGCATCGCCCTCGATGCGCAGGGCGGCGTCCTTCCAGTAGCCGAAGCGCTGCTCCGCGTTGATATACTCGTCGGCCAGGTTCACGCCGCCGGTGTAGGCGATGCGCCCGTCGATGACCACGATCTTGCGGTGGTCGCGGTGGTTCATCACCAGCGAGAGCACCGGCACCACCGGGTTGAAGGGGATGCACCGGATGTGCGCCCGCTCCATGCGCACCACAAAGTCGGTGGGCAGGCCCAGCAGGCTGCCAAAGTCGTCGTAGATCAGGCGCACGTCCACCCCCTGCGCGGCCTTGCGCCGGAGGATGGCTTCCACGCCGTCCCACATTTTGCCGGTGTGCACGATGAAATATTCCACAAAGATCGTGTGCTCGGCCCGCTCCAGGTCCCGCAGCAGCTGGGGGTACATGGCTTCGCCGCAGGCAAAATACTGCGCGGCGGTGTTCTTCCAGGCCGGGTAGCGGCCGTACCGCGCCAGATAGCGGCTCATGCCAAGACCGGAGGCATCCAGCCCGTCGGTCTGGCCCGGCTGCTGGGCAAGGTCGGCCTTGTGGGCCTCGTCCACCGCCTGCAGCTTGCTGCGCAGCCGTTTGGCCGGGCGCTTGTTGCCAAAGGAGAGGTACAGTGCCCCGCCCAGCAGCGGCAGCACCCCCATGAGCGCGATCCAGCCGATCTTGTAGGCGCTGTTCTCGTCCTTGCGCACGAGGTACAGCATCATAAACAGACTGAGCAGCTGCAAGCCGGCGTTGACCCACACGCGGCCGGTGGTGAGGGAGAAAAACGCCCACAGCAGCCATGCCACCTGCAGGGCCACCAGCACCACCGTGATGGTGATCCGATTGAGGATGCGGCTGAAAAATTTTACGATCGGCAGCCGGAACATCAGGCTCCCTCCTTTCGCTCTGCATTATAATATACGTCAGTATAGCGCGGTTTGTGCGGTTTTGCAAGTGATGCAAAAAAAGCCAGCCGACAAAGCCTTTGCAGGCGGTGCCGGTTGGCATGGTTTGCGGGGTGCGGCTGCTTATTCTGCCGTTTTGCGGCGCAGCAGGCTCATGGGCGGCAGCTCCGGGGTGGGCATGGTGTATTTTTCCATGGCGTGAGGGGTGCTGTCCACCCGTTCCCCGGCCTCGTTCTCGATCCACTCCGGCGTCAGCGGGATGCTGCGGCCGTCCGGGCAGAGGGCTTCCAGCGTATCGCCCAGGCTCCACTTGCCGCGCTGCTGGCAGTGGGCCACGCCGTTCTCCCAGCGGTCCACCGTGCCCACGAACTCCCATTCGCGGATGTAGGTGGCGCTGTCGGTGGCCTGTTTGGCCTGCTCGCGGCCAAAGTAGAAGCCCGGCGAGTAGTGGCGGTGACTGGTGCGGGTGAGCTCCTCGTAGACCTCAGCCGGCAGCTCAAAGTTGTCGTTGGCGGGGTCGGCCAGATAGGCATCCAGCGCCTTGCGGTAAGCGGCGGTCACGCTGGCCACATAATAGAAGGTCTTGGCGCGGCCCTCGATCTTCAGGCTGTCCACACCGGCCTTGCAGATCAGGTCGATGAAGGGCGCGGTGCACAGGTCGTTGGCGTTGAGGATGTAGCTGCCGTTCTCGTTCTCGCCGATCTCGTACAGCTGGCCGGGGCGGGTCTCCTCGCTCAGGTAGTACTTCCAGCGGCAGGGCTGGGCGCACTGGCCCCGGTTGGCGTCGCGGCCTGCCATGTAATTGGACAGCAGGCACCGGCCGGACACGCTCATGCACATGGCACCGTGCACAAAGGCTTCGATCTCCAGTTCCGGCGGGGTCTTGTCGCGCAGGATGGCGATGTCCTGCAAGGACATCTCGCGGGCCAGCACCACGCGCTTGGCACCCAGGTGATAGGCAGCGCGGGCGGCGGCCCAGTTGGTGATGCCGGTCTGGGTGGACATGTGCACGTCGATGTCCGGGGCAACGGTCTTGCAGGCATCCAGCACGCCCAGGTCGGCCACGATGAAGGCATCCACACCGGCCTTGGCGGCCTCCTTGATGGCGTCCGGCAGGCGGTCGGCTTCCTCATTGGTGGGCAGGGTGTTCATGGTCAGGTAGACCTTGCGGCCCCGGGCATGGGCATAGATGACGCCCTCGGTGAGCTGCTCCGGCGTAAAGTTGGCCGGTGCAGACCGCATGCCGAACTCCGGCAGGCTGCAGTAAACGGCATCGGCACCGTAGTTGATGGCATAGCGCAGGCGCTCCAGATCGCCCGCCGGGGCGAGCAGTTCCGGGATTTGCAGCATAGTTGATATTCCTCTCTTTTTTCAGAAAATGACGGTAGAGTTCCCTCACCCCACCGTTTTGTTCACGTCCGCTGCGGTCTGGCAGTTGGCGTTGTGTTCGCTGAGGGTGCGGGCATAGTAGTAGTTGCCCTTGAGGTCGGTGACGAAGAAATAGGCGTCCTTTGCTTCCTCGTCCGGCTCCGGGCTCAGCGCCGCCCGGATGGCAGCGATGCCGGGGTTGGAGATGGGGCCGGGGGTCAGGCCCGCCGTATGGTAGGTATCATACGCAGAGACGATGTTTTCCGGGATATTGTCCCACCCGCCGTAGTAGGGGGCCACCCAGTTCCAGAGGTAGTTGTTGTCGGCGTCGCTCTGGATGTGGCTGGACGTGTTGCTCTGCAGGCGCGGATAGGGCGAGCCCTCGGCCAGACGGTTGCGGAACACCTGCGCCACGTTGGAGTCCTGGCTGTTGCCCGCTTCCTCCTGCACAAAGGAGGCCAGCGTGACCAGCTCGTTCAGGGTCATGCCCTGCTCCTTGAGCTTCGCATACATCGCATCGGTGATCTGCGCGTCGAACTGCGCGTAGAACGTTGCCACATAGTTGTGCACGGTGTCGTCCTTCAGAAACTCGTAGGTCTCCGGGAAGAGATAGCCCTCGCACTTCATGAAGCGGTCCGGGGCGTCCTTGTCCTCCGGCACATACTGCCAGAAGGTGTACGCACTGAAATCGCCCTCGTTGGCTTCCTTCAGAAAGTCCTCGGCGCTGCACAGCCCGGCATCCTCCATCTTCCGGGCAATGGCAATCGCCGTGGTGCCCTCCGGGATGGTGATCCGCACCGTTTCTGCCTTGGCATAGGTGGAAAGAGCCGAAATGATGTCATCATAGGCGCTGCCGGTGGTCAGGGCAAAGTCCCCGTACTGCAGCTTTGCCGCGGCCCCTTTGTGCCCCACATACCAGCGGAACAGGTAGGACGAGCGGATGACGCCCGCGTCCTTGAGCTCCTGCGCGATGGCAGCAACGCCGCTGCCCTGCTTGATGCTCACCGTCACCTCGGTGCCGGGCTTGCCGCTGCCGTGGATCTCGCTGCGGGCAAACAGCACCGCCGCGCCTGCGGCCAGCACCAGCAACAGTACCACTGCCAGCAAAATCTTCACAGCACCGCCTTTTTTCTTCGAGGCGGTGTGTCTCTCCTTGTGTGCCATACGCACCTTCCTTTGTTGTTTTTCTGCGTCTCAGCCTTCCAGCATCAGGCGCATATAGCTTTCCGATACGTCAAAGGGCTCCCCGTCAAAACGGATCATGCCGTACTCCTGCCGGGTGCCCTCCCCCAGGAACAGCGTCTGGGCGGCACCCACCGTGATGACGGCCTTTTCCACGATGACTTCCTTCTCGCGGGCGGCTTCCATGAGCACCTCGGCGGCGCGGTCGTCCTCGGCCATGAGCTCCACGAAATACAGGGTGTCCTCCTTGCGGAAGTACACGCCGTAGCCCCGCTCGTTGGCCACGATGGTGGCCCCGCGGGAATACAGGTCACCCAGCACCACGGCCATGCGCTCCGGGGTGAACTGCACCGTATCGGGCCAGAACTTCTCCCGCAGCTCGCACAGCTTCTTGGCGGTAACGCTGTCAAACTCGGCCTGGCTCCACAGGTTGCGGGCCACCTCCCGCGGCAGGCAGCGCAATGCAAAAGCGCGGGCAAAGCCCTTGTCCTGCAGCAGAGCGGCCTGCTCCGGGGTGGCGGGCACGGCCACGGTAAAGCCTGCGCCCCGCAGCTTCTGCTGCGCGCACAGGTAGTCCAGCAGGCCGGCCAGGATCAAACTGCCCTGTCCGCACAGGCCGTAGAGGTAATTGCCCTGCCGCCCCTGCAGCGTGACTGGCACCGCCAGTGCCACAGCGGCAATGGCGTCATTTTCCTCGGCCACATAGACATTCTGCTGCCCTGCAAAACGCTCCACGGCGTTGGCCGCAAATTCTTCCGACTCGCCGCGCTCGCGCTGCCACAGCGCCAGCACAGCCGCCTTGTCGGATGGCTGCATCAAACGATACATCTGTCAGGATGCCCCCTCTTATCGTATTTTATGTGTATATCCGACAGGTGCGTCGGGAGTTTCTCTGAGGACCGTCCGCTGGGGTGGGACCCTGTTGCCCGTAGGGCAATAGGGCGGGCGATGGAATGGCCTGCAACAGCAACGACTGCTGCCAGTGGCAGAAACAGGGAGTTGCTGTTGGGGCAGTGGCCAGCAGGGTGCAAGGCTTTTTCTAAAAGCCGACGCAGCCGCTGGGTGCCACAACCCGTTTTCGTGTCCGAAGAGAAAGCTGCCGACGTGCCAACCTGCCTTCATTTTATCATTTCAGCTGGCCCAGCACGATGCCCTGCACCTCAGTCTGGATGTCCTCGATGCTGCGCATGGCGTCGCTGTGGGTGCAGTGCACCGTGGTCCAGCCCAGATGCTCCGCGCAATACTCGGCGGCGCGGCGGCTGCGGGCCAGATACTCGGTATCTTTCTCGTGCACGTCCTTTTTGCTCTCGTCACCGTGGTAGCGGGCGGTCATCAGCCGCTGGCTGACCGCCGGGTCCACCTGCAGGTAGATGACGCTGTCCGGTGCGGGCAGGCCCAGCAGATGGAACTCGTAATCGAACAGCCAGTGCAAAAACTCCTCCCACTGCTCCGGCGGGAGCTTGGAGCACTGGTGCACCGCGTTGGAGGTGGTGTAGCGGTCAGCAATGACCACGCCGCCCTCCTCGTAAAAGCGGCCCCAATCGGTCTTGTAGCTGGCATAGCGGTCCACCGCAAAAAAGCTGGAGGCCGCATAGGCGTTCACATCGTCCGGTTTTGAGCCGAACTGCCCGGCCAGATACATTTTGATCAGGGCGCTGGAATCGCTGGCGTAATCCGGGAAGGTGACCTCCCGCACCGGCAGGCCCTGGCTGGCCAGGTGCTGGGCCAGCAGCTTGGCCTGGGTGGCCTTGCCGCTGCCGTCCAGTCCCTCGATGACGATCAGCTTGCCCTTGCTCATACGGCGGCACCTTCCTTGATGGCGGCATATTTTGCACGCACCTCGGCGGTTTTGCCGCAGCACATCTTGCCCTCCGGGCAGGGGCCGCTCACGCAGGCCGGGCCGGATTTGGCAAAGATGTGGGGTGCCACCGGGTACACCAGTTTGAACATCTCTTCGGCAAGCTGGCGGATCTCCCACTGGGCGCGGCTGCAGCAGCGCAGGTGGAAAAAGTTCTGCAGGCTGCGGGCGTTCATGGTGACCACCATCTTGGTCTCGCAGGCGTTGGGCAGCACAAAGCGGGCGTCCTCATTGGCCTGCTTGCTGGCCTTGGCGCGGGCTGCCTTTTCCGGCATGCCCTCGGCCATCAGGCGGGCGGTGTGACCCTCTTCCAGCTTGTGGGCAAGGTCAAGGTAGCGTTTGGCGTCCTCGTTCATGCTCTCAAGGAAAGCCGCCTTTGCCTCCGGGATGGCTTCGATCTCCGGCGGCACCACATAGCGGAAATCGTCCAGGCGCACATAGCGCTGGCTCTGCACGCTGAAGGATGCGATGCGGTGGCGGGTGATCTGGGCCAGCAAGGTACGGCTGACCCCCTCGATGCCGAAGGTGAAGCTGGCGTGCTCGATGGGACTGGCGTGGCCCAGGTCGCTGAGCATGGTCAGGAACTTTGCCGTCTTTTCCTCGGTCAGGCCGTCCAGCAGGTCGGTGATGTGGGCGTCGGAGTAGCACAGCTTGGCGGCAGCCGCCACCACCTTTTCCGGCTCCGGGGTATGGGCGATCAAACGAACTGTCATCATTTTTGTGTCATTCCTCCGTTGTGATTTTGGTCAGCGGCGCAAAATTAGCCATGGTCTTTTTGATGCCGACCTTTTCAAAGTTGATCTCCACGATCTGGTCTCCGGCCGCAGGCTTGACCTTGAGCACGGTGCCCCGGCCAAAGACCTTGTGCTCCACGATGTCGCCCGGCTCGTAGTGCTTCGGCCCGGCAGACGCGGCCTTGGCAGCCGGTGCACCGGTAAAGCTGATCTTTGCGGCCGAGGTCTTTGCGCCCGCGCCGGAATACCCGGCACCGAACCCGCCCGAACGCACCTTGGGCTGGGTGGAGCTGTTGCCGTAGGCGGCACCGTAGCCGGAAGAGGAAGTGCCCCGCCCGGCATAACCGGAGCCGAACCCGCTGCGCTCCCCGGCGTTGTACTCGCGGTTCAGGTAACCGCCGCCGGAGCGGGAACCATAGCCGCCGGAACCGTAGCCCCCGGCGCTGCGGCCCCAGCCGGAAGGCCCGGAGTACCCGGACGCGCCGCCGGGCACGGTGTCGCTGTAGCTGCTGCCCCAGCCGCCCAGACGGGAACGCTGTTCCAGCACCGGGCTGCGGGTCTCTTCGATGTACTCCGGCTCGATCTCGCGCAAAAAGCGGCTGGGCTCGTTGCGCTGGGTGCGGCCGTAGAGCATGCGGGTGACGCTGTTGGAGATGTACAGTTCCTTTTTGGCGCGGGTGATGCCAACGTAGGCAAGGCGGCGCTCTTCTTCCAGGTCCGCCTCGGAATACTTGCTCATCTCGCTGGGGAACACGCCCTCTTCCATACCGATGAGGAACACATAGGGGAACTCCAGCCCCTTGGCCGAATGGATGGTCATCAGCACCACCTGGTCGGCGCTCTCGTTGTAGCTGTCGATGTCGCTGATGAGGGCGATATCTTCCAGATAGCCCTCCAGCGTGGCGTCCTCGCCGTGCTGGTCGCAGTAGTTCTTGACGTTGTTCACCAGCTGACCCAGGTTCTGCAGGCGGTCGGCGGCGTCCTCGTGGCCCTTGGCGGCGTCGGCTTCCAGCATGGCCTTGTAGCCGGTCAGCTCGATGACGTCGGCGGCAAAGGCGTCCAGCGTCTTGGTCTCCAGCGAATCCTGCAGGTTCTGGTAGATCTGCCAAAATTTCAGCAAGGGCATCACAGCCCGGCTGAGCTTGGCGTACTGGTCGGCGTGGCCGATGATCTCCAGCATGCTCACCCCCTGCTGGGCGGCAAGGTCTGCAATGACCTCCACCGTGGTGTTGCCGATCTTGCGGGCAGGCTCGTTGATGATGCGGCGCAGGCGCACGTCATCGCGGGGGTTGGCCACGATGGACATATAGGAGTGGATGTCCTTGACCTCTTTGCGGTCGTTGAAGCGCTGGCCGCCCACGATCTTGTGGGGGATGCCCGCGCGGGTGAAGTAGCTTTCGACGGGGGCCGACTGGGCGTTCATGCGGTAGAGGATGGCGTGGTCGGCCAGATGGCCGCCCGCCTTGAGGTGCTGGCCGATGACGTCCGCGATGTGCATCGCTTCGTCCTGCTCGTTCTCGGCGGTGTACACCTGCACCTTGTCGCCCTCGCCGTTGTCGGTCCACAGGGTCTTGCCCTTGCGCTCCGTGTTGTGCTGGATGACGCAGTTGGCGGCGTTCAGGATGTTGGAGGTGGAACGGTAGTTCTGCTCCAGCCGGATGGTCTTTGCCCCGGGGTAGCACTTTTCAAAGTTGAGGATGTTTTCAATGGTAGCCCCGCGGAAGCGGTAGATGCTCTGGTCATCGTCGCCCACCACGCAGATGTTGCGCTCCGGGCCGGTGAGCAGGCTCACCAGACGGAACTGCGCCACACTGGTGTCCTGATACTCGTCCACCAGCAGGTATTTGTATTTGGTCTGGTAGAAATCCCGCACGTCCGGGTGCTCTGCCAGCAGCTGCACGGTCTGGTAGATGAGGTCGTCGAAGTCGAAGGCACCGGCCTCCTTCAGCCGCTTTTCGTAGGCGGCGTAGATGCGGGCCGCCAGTGCGCCCTTGGTGTCCTTGGCGGGGTTGGCAAGGGCCTGTTCCGGGCTGACCAGCTGATCCTTCCAGCGGCTCATCTGGTTGATGGCGCTCTTGATGGGGAAGAACTTGTCATCCACGTTCAGGTCCTTGTACACCGCCTTCATCACCCGCTGGGCGTCGTCGGTGTCGTAGATGGTAAAGCTGCGGGGGTAGCCGATCTCCTCGGCCCAGCGGCGCAGGATGCGCACACAGGCCGAGTGGAAGGTGGAGGCAAACACCTCGTCGCCCTCTTCCCCGCCCAGCATCCGGCGCAGGCGCTCCTTCATCTCCCCGGCCGCCTTGTTGGTAAAGGTGATGGCCATCACGTTCCAGCTGCGCACGGCGTTCTGCCGCAGCATACCGTCCAGCCAGCCGGGCGCGGCGGTGCCGGTCATGATGGCACTGCGCAGGGCCTTGACGTCCTCTTCGGTGGCGGGGCGGGGCAGCTGCTTTGAGCCGTGGGCCGCGCCAAACCGGATGAGGTTGGCAATGCGGTTGACCAGCACGGTGGTCTTGCCGCTGCCGGCTCCGGCCAGGATGAGCAGCGGGCCGTCGGTGGTGAACACCGCCCGCCGCTGCATCTCGTTCAGGCGGCCGAACTGCTTTTCGATATAGGTGTCGCGCAGAGCGCAGAATTCTTGTGTCAGATCTGTTGCCATGGGTTCCCCTGTCTCCTTTTATTGTCAAAGAACAGTATACCACATTTTCAGGAAATTGAGAATAGCCGGTGCGTTTGCAGGCGGCATTTGCGCGGAAATTTTGCGGCCCATTTTCTGCGCAGGGGGGTCCGCTGCCGGTGCCGCCCCGGGCAGGCTGCGCGGCACCATGCTCTGCCGCACCACAAGGCGGTTGGCACAGACGGAGGGTCCACATGGTTTTTCTACCGGGGTGAAACAGATTGCACACTTCCAAAATAATAATTTATCTACGTTTAAAATTCAATGTGTGCAAGCTTTGCACTCTTCCAATTGTTTGCACACTTGGAACTGTGTAAACGCAGGCGAACTGTGCAAGCCTTGCACAGTTGTTTTTTGCACGATGTGCAGTCAAAAAAGTCGATGTGTGCAAGATAACGCTTCTCTATCAGAGCTTGCACAGTGACAAAACAAAACCCGCCCGGCAGCTGGAGCCACCGGACGGGAACATTTGTTTTTCAGGGAATGCTTAGCCGAAGATGTTGATCAAGATACCAGCAGCAACGGCAGAACCGATAACGCCGGCCACGTTGGGGCCCATGGCGTGCATCAGCAGGAAGTTCTGCGGGTTCTCGCTCTGGCCCACCTTCTGGGACACACGGGCGGCCATCGGCACAGCGGAAACGCCAGCGGAACCGATCAGCGGGTTGACCTGGCCGCCGGTCACGGCGTACATCACCTTGCCGCACAGCACACCGGCTGCGGTGCCGAAGGAGAAGGCGATCAGGCCCAGCACGATGATGAACAGGGTGCGGGTGTTCAGGAAGGTATTTGCACTGGTGGTGCAGCCCACAGACAGGGCCAGGAAGATGGTGATGATGTTCATCAGCTCATTGCCGGCAGTCTTCTGGATGCGATCCACCACGCCGCACTCCTTCATCACGTTGCCCAGCATCAGCATACCCACCAGAACGGCGGCATCCGGGACGATCAGGGACACGATGATGGTGACCATGATGGGGAAGATGACCCTCTCGGTCTTGGAGACGGTGCGCAGCTGCTTCATCACGACGGTACGTTCCTTCTTGGTGGTCAGTGCCTTCATGATGGGCGGCTGGATAACAGGCACCAGCGCCATGTAACTGTAGGCTGCCACAGCGATGGAGCCCAGCAGCTCAGGTGCCAGACGGGAGGTAACAAAGATGGCAGTGGGGCCGTCGGCACCGCCGATAATGGAGATGGCAGCAGACTGCTTCTGGGTAAAGTCCACCAGGCCGGTGGCTGCCAGCAGTCGTGCACCCATGTAGGTGCCGAAGATGCCGAACTGTGCAGCAGCACCCAGCAGCAGGCTCTTGGGGTTAGAGATCAGCGGAGCAAAGTCGGTCATGGTGCCGATGCCCAGGAAGATCAGCGGGGGGTAAATGCCCAGCTTGACGCCCATGTAAAGCATATCGGCAAGGCCGCCGTTGTTGAGGATCTGGACCCACATGGGGTGTTCCAGACCGTCACCGACGAAATATTCCATGTGGATGACGCCGCTGCCCGGCAGGTTTGCCAGGATCATGCCGAATGCCATGGGCAGCAGGATCAGGGGCTCGAATTCCTTCACGATGGCGAGGTACAGCAAAAAGCAGCCCACGCAGATCATCACTGCGTACAGGTAGCCGCCGGGCTCACCGAACCGTGCAAAGCCGGAACTTTGGAAAATACCGACCAGAGTATCAATAAACTGTGTCATGTTCTTCCTCCTGTGTTAAAACGGGGCCGTGGTGTCGTTCACACCGGCCTTGCCCCAGCCGTTGGTGCCGCGGCGCACCGCCCTGAGGGTGTACTTGCCATTGCCCATTGCGTGGATGGCGGCCATGATGGCAGCCACCACATCACCGGGAATGCCTTCCTCCACCTGGGGAGCCGGAGCAGCGGCCTGCTGCACCGGGGCAGCAGGCTTTGCAGGGGCGGCGGGCTTGGAGACAGCAGCCTTTGCGGCAGCCTTCTTCTTGCCCAGACCGTCGAAGATCTTGCCCTCCAGCGTGATGATCGCCATCAGCAGCACGAGGATCAAGAACACCAGCACGATACCGGTAACGGTAACGACGACGTCAAAACCTAAATCCATGGTTTTTCCTCCTGTTTCTCAACGATTCGCAGCCGGTGCAGGCACCGGCCGCAAAAACACGATTTGGAAATAGTATACCTTATTTTCCCATTTAATTCAACAAAAATGGACAAATTTTCTTTTTTCCCGCAACATTCTTACCGGCGGCCGATGCGCGGGGTGGCGTCGGTGAAGCCGGTCTCCAGCTTGTCGCCGATGCCAAGGCTCATGGCCGTGCCCAGGGCCACGCAGTTGACGGGGTCGGGCGAGACGGTCACTTCCACCTTCAGCTCCTGGGCCAGATACTCGGTCAGGCCGTGCAGCTGGGCACCGCCGCCGGTGAGCATGACGCCGTTGCGGTAGATGTCACCGGCCAGCTCCGGAGGGGTCTTTTCCAGCACCTGGTGGGCCGCGGTGCCGATCTGCTCGCTGAGCATCATCACCGGCTCGTACAGGTCATCGGTGGACACATTCACGCGCACCGGCAGGCCGGTGAGCAGGCTGCGGCCCTTGATCTCCATGGTCTCGTGGAAATC
>CDZW01007516.1_pt1 | contig 16503 bp, 10 predicted proteins | sample 557511 | NCBI WGS metagenome assembly CDZW01 (sample SAMEA3182067, study PRJEB8094) | gut metagenome | biome: human; feature: gut; material: Stool; isolation source: human stools | place: Canada | collected 2013-03-05 | reverse complement strand
TTCCAATCCAGTAATCTGCATCATATTCCAAAAGCGACCGTATGAATTGCATTTTTCGTCTCCCCGATAGAACATAGCAGTTGTTTCCGTCTGCTTGAACCTCTAGCCATTTTATCAAAGTAGGGAGTCCCGTTCCTCCGATAAGATATTCATTCGGTCTGCCAGATATGCGATCTTGGAAAGCGCTCAACATGAAAAACTCATCATCTCCATAGCCTTCCCTAAAAAATCTTCTGTGATGCATATAGATTTCGCGCAATCTCCAATATCGTGCGCTGTCACTCTTATCCCGTAGCTCTGGATTAACGCATAACTTTGTCTGTATTTGCGACGAGAGCAACGTCGCAGAAAAATTAACAACACAAATATTCACACCGTAATACTTTGGCCCAGTCGGGTCGTTCCGGCGAACATAGTCACGTGGTGTCACATCAATATCAAGGAAACAATCTGAGCGGCTATGCTCAAGTGCATTTCCCACCAACTCTACAGCAACTTCAGCAAGCAAGTCACTGCGAGACTTTGTGATTCCAAGATTCTCAAAAAACAAGCACAATGTTGTGATTGCGGAGGACAATGTCTCATCATCATTTTCATTGGCTAAAAAAAGTTTGCGATAATAATTTTTTCCAACACCAAGCCTAAATTGACGGACAAAATCCATGGCAGGCTGCGCAGGTCTTTCCAACATATATAGAGGTGACAGTCCAATACCATCGGTAAAAATATTCGTTTCTTTCTTATTGTAATGAAACTGTACAGATATACCGTGATTCGCAATAATATGCTCGATATAGCATTCTAACAGAACATATGTAAATTTTTCGTCGAACACACCGTTTGGAAATGCGATTAAAATAGACGAAATCTGGCTGTTGTTGTGCACGGTAAGAAAAAGCCCGGCAATGAGTTCGGAAACCGTGTCAACCGTCAGCAACTGCTGATTTCCATAAAACAAACAGGATTTCCCGTCTGGTAGAAAAACAGGTGTAAGTGCTTTAGCGGATGTCGCATTCCGCAATTGCCGCTCAAGCAGGGTTACGTTCTTCATACACATCACCGACCTAACCGATAATCATACTGATACACTATGGTAGTTACAAGGTCATTATAGCACACATTCTAACCACTAACAACAAAAAAATCTCCCCTATCCGCCTTGTTTACGGTCGAATACGAGAGATTTTTTTGTTTTGCGCTGACTCCGTTCAGGTTCGACGTACTCCGAACAGCAACCCTTATCACGGGGCTGCGGCTCTTGTCATGTATGGGGTCAGTGCACGCCCTTCTTCAGCTGCTCCAAATAGCTGTCCGCCGCCAGCGCCTCTTTGGTAAAGGAGTTGTTCTCCCACCATGCCCAGATGGCCGCCGCCGAGGTCAGGCCCGCCGTCACCCACTGCTCCAGCTGTGCGCTGTCAATGGGCAGCAGCGGCTTGCCGCAGGCGCTGAGGATCTGGTTTGCCAGGGCCAGGCCCAGCACGGCGGTGCGTGCCACGGTGCCGGCGGAAATGTTGTTGTTCTTCGTGATGTGTGCGTTCATGTTCAGGTTCCTTTCTGCTCTTCCGAGCGCTGCTTTAAAATGTCCACGGCCTTTGTCAGCGCCGCCGGGATCGGCAGGCCCATCAATCCGGCATTCTCAACGATGGAAATGGTCTCGTTGCAGATAAAGCCGATGACCACGGCGTCCCGCACAAAGCTGGTTGCCATCACGGCGTCCAGCCGGCAGGCCACCAGCACGATCAGCAGGGTCTCTCCCTTGCGGATCAGTCCCTTCCAGCCCGCACGGCTCTCCAGCGCGCCGGTCCGGCTCTTGGGGCTGGCGTGGAATACGCCCGCCACGATCAGGCCGGTCACGTAGTCCACGGCCATAAAGAGGATCAGCGTCTGCAGCGCCGCATCCCAGCCGCCGTACAGGCTGGCAATGGCGGCCCCCAGCGCCCCCACGGCCATGCAAAAGGTGTCTTTCATGTCGTTTCCTCCTTTCGTCTCATTTTCGTTTTAATCGTCTCAAAGCGGTGTGCCGTGAGACGATCAGCCCACCCACCGGCTCTTGTTGGGCCGGGTGTCCACATGCACCCAGCCCTTGGCGCGGCCCGCCTTGACGGGGTAGCGGCCAACGCCGCCCCAGGCGGGCATCAGACTCTCGGCGTAGGCGGCCACGTCCTCGACGCTGACGCCCCGCACCTGGATGTCAGCCGCCCGGCCCAGCAGGTGCTGGCTGGATTTTGCACCACCCACAGCGGTGTTGTGGGTGGCCGTGCGGTAGCCGCTGGTGATGACCACCGCCTTGCCAAAGTGCTCCCGGATGGCCTGCAGCAGCACCGTGAGGGCCTCGTCCACCATGATGGTGTCGGAGCCGTCCCGGCACCGGAACTCTCGCACCTTAAAGGCCGGGGACAGCTGCCTGGCCCCGTCCTTGGCAAGGCTATACTGTTTGATTGCCATTTTGTCACGTCCTTTCTGTTTCGTCAGGTTCTTCTGTTTCTTCGTCCTGCTCGGATACTGCGGAGATGCCGTTTGCGGCCAGCAGAGCTTCCACGGTGCTGCGCAGACGGGCGGGCACCTCGTCCAGCGTCTTGATACCCTTGCGGATCAGGGCTGCATAAATTTTCGCCATCAATTTTCCTCCTTTTCTTCGTACAGCTCGCACAGGGCCACCTGAAGATCGGTGACACTGCTCTCCACGGCGGTCACCTGCGTCAGCAGGTCCGCCAGGGTGGGGTAGTGGTAGCCGGTAAATGTGACGTTGTACACATAAGATCTGCTATTGTAGCTGCTTTTTGCATGGGTGAACGTGATGGTTCCGTCTGTCTGGAAAGTAATCGTGAACTCCTGTCCGATCGAGGTTTTCACCGTGTTTCCGCGAGGAATCGTCACGCTCTCATCGCTGCTGGCACACTTATAGACAAAATAGTCCACATCAGACGGAGCCTGATAGGTGTGCACCCGTTCTCGGTCGATGTCGAACTTCCCGTACGTCCACACCAGCCGGGGCTCCGACTTTACCGCCACGGCGGCAGCGATCTTGTCGTTGAGGGTCTTGCCGCTGAGGGTGCCGTCCGGGGCGATGTCCAGGTAGTCCCCTACCTTTACGCCGCCCAGGGCGTCCGCTGTGGCGGCAGGCAGCACGTACTCCTGGGCCAGCATCACGGTCTCGGTGCTGCCGTCGCCCTTGGTCACGGTCATTGTGTTGCCCTGCACGGTCAGCGCCTTGAGGTACACGCCGCTCCCCGCTTCCACCGCGCCCACGTCCTCCGCCGTCAGCGGGGTCTCCTTCCCGGTGCCGCCGTGTTCCGTACCCAGCACCCCGGTCATGGCCGGCAGGCTGGTGGTGTCCTGGGTGGTAAAGCTCTTTTCGCTGCCGTCGGCCATCGTCACGGTCAGGGTGCGGCCCTCCAGCCGGATGCTCTGCACCACCGCCGCACCGCTGGCCGGCATGGCTCCCACATCCTCAGCCGTCAGGTGCACCGCGCCGCCCTTGCCGTTGACGCTCACCACCTTCCCGGTCTCCGGGGCCGCTGCCTCTGCCCGGGCCGCCGCAGCCTCTGCCCTCACTGCCGAATTTTCAGAGTTTTCAGCCCCTGCCGTTGCCGTCCGGGCCGCCGTCTCTGCCTGGTCCTTGGCATTCACCGCCCGGGTTGCTGCGGTGGCCGCTGTCTCGGCGTTGGTCTTTGCGCTGGCTGCGGCCTGCTGCGCCGTGTTGGAGTATTCCAGCACCCGGGCCACAAAGGTCTCGTACTGGGTGGGGCTGATTTCCACGTCTCCGTCGGTGTTCAGAGTGCTGTAGCACTCGTACTTGGTGGGCTTTGTCAGGGCCCGGTAACCGTCCGCACCCAGGGCCAGCAGCATCCACTGGCCGCCGGGGCTGGCCGTCAGGGTCTTGTCCACCGCCACGCTGTCTTCGTCGTCCAGCAGCACCGGTGCGGGCAGGGTGCCGTCCAGCCACTGCACATGCAGCGTCACGCTCAGGCCCTGCCATTCTGCCGGCAGCTCAAATTCCAGCTTTTCCACCCCGGCGCTGCTCTGGCCGCCCACCTTCAGCACCCGCACGTCCGGGGCAAACTCCGCCCCGGCAAAACTGCGCTTCAAGATCTTCACACGCATTCGCGTCTCCTCCTTTCGCCCTTCCAGTCTACCGCACTCCGCTGCACAAAAAACCTGCGGACTTTCTGCCAAAGCAAGAGCACCCCGGCAGCCATTTCCGGCCGCCGGGGTGCTCTTGCTTATCTCAGGTCTGCGTAGGGGTCATTTACCGTGGTGGTCTGCGCCTTTTCGGCGTTCTTCAGCCAGGTGGCAAAGGTTTTCTGCTCGTACAGGGCGTTCCCGTCCCCATCGGTCAGGGCCAGCAGCATCTCCTCCAGCTTCTGCCGGTCGTACTCACTGCCGGCCAGATATTCCGGCTTGCACACTTCCGTGATCTTGCTCTTCAGACTTGTCACACTCTTTCCGGCCCGCAGCAGCCGGTCAAGCTCTTCCTGCACATCCTGCGTCCGGCCGCTGTCCACGGCCGCCACCAGGTCGTCGGTCACGCTGGTGCCGCCGTTCTTCAGCACCTCGTCGGCCCGCTTGTTCACCGCACCGGTCACACAGTCGATCACCGCCTCCCGCTTGTCCACGTCAGCCTTTGCGCCTTCCCGGATGCCCAGCGCCTCGTACAGGTCCCGGATCACCTGCCGCGTCAGCTGCTGGCGCTGGCTGTCGTTGCCGTTCACCTGGGCCTGGGCCGCCTGCTGCACCCGGTCGTCGTACTTTGCAAGGCGGGTCTTCAGCTGCTTGTAGGCCTCTTCCTCCTTGCCCATCTCCTGCAGCTTCTCCATGGCCGCCTGCGCCTCGCCCGCGTCGCCGCTGGCATAGGCATCATACAGCCGGTCGTACTGTCCGGTTGCGCTGGCAGGCAGGCTGCTGAAGGTAAATTTCCCGCCGCTGGCCACGTTCTCCGCATCCTTCACATAGCCCTTGAACGCTTCGATGATCTTCCGCCCGTTGCCAAAGGGCACGCCGGCAATTTCCAGTCCGTCCTCCATCAGGGTCAGGGCGTACTTCTCCACTTTGCCGTGGTGGGTCGCCAGCTTCGTTTCGTCCATGTCTGCCGTGTCCTTGCGCAGCTCGCTCACAAACTTTGTCACGTCCCCAGCCAGATCGTTCACGGCGCTGATGTTCGTGGCGCTCACCACATCATAATCCTTGCCGTTCAGGGCGTTGTCCACCAGGCTGTACACCTCGCTGCCAAACAAAAAGTTTCCGGCCGCGCTCTCGGTAAACAATCCGGTGAACCGGTTCAGCAGGCTCTTCAGGGTCACGTCCCCGTTTTCGTCCTGCTCCCGGTCCCACCGGTGCAGCAAAAAGTCCGCGCCGATCTTCATCAGGGCAAACACCGCCGTCTGCGCCACCTGGCTTCCGGCCGCCCGCCGCAGCTGTTTTCCGGCCCGCTGCAGCTCTGCCTTGGTCTCTTCCGTTTCGCCCTCTTCAAACCGCGCTTTCTGGGCGTTGTAGTCCATCACGGCGTCAGCCAGGATGCCGTAGTTCTGGAACCGCTGGGTGGTAAACATGGTAAAGGTCTTTACAAACTCTTCCGGGTTGCGCTGGATGCCCGCCCGCTGCATCACGGTATAGTTGGGCTGGGTCTGCTCGATCACCTTCTGGTACATCCGGTTCACGGCCTGCCAGTAGTCCTCACTGCCCTCTTTGGCAGCTCCCTCGGCAAATTCCCCGGGGTGGTTCTTCACGTAGGCCTTGCTGCCCTCCCACAGCGCTGCCACCGTCACCTCGTCCACGCCGTTGATCCACCCGGTCAGGGCTTTCGGCAGCTTGTCCATGGCTTTCTCCGCCAGGGTGGGGTCTTTGCCAATGCTGGCCAGCTCACCCCGCCGGCTGCCGCGCTTGCGCCATTCCAGCAGCACGTCCCCGTGTTCCGAGATCTCCGCCTCCAGCACCGTCCGCTGCTTGGCCGAGAGATTCTTCACAAAGGGCACCACCGCCGCCATGGTGTCGCTGCCCAGCACGGCCGCCGCCGTGGGTAAGGACGCTGCCTGCGCAATGGCCACACCCGGGTTCAGGGTCAGGATTGCCCCGGCGTAGTTGCCCCGCAGCCGGGCCGCCATCCGGCTCACGCCGTTGTCCCGCTTGCGCTGGGTGGTCTGCAGGTCGGTCAGCAGGTCGTTGACGTATTCCACCGCACTGCGGCCCCACTGCTCCTTGATGATGCCGTTCTTCAGGTTATACACGCCGTCTTTCGTTTCCACGTTGCTGTTCAGCACCTTCTGCACGTCCCGGATGGGCAGTGCCAGGCCCGCATAAGCCGCCGTGTCCCGGATGCTGCGCTGCACCACATTGCTGCACTCTTCCAGCAAAATGGGCTGCACGGCTTTCTTGACACGGTTCTTCAAAAAGCCCCGGCCCTCAATGGTGGCGTCAAGGTTCAGCCCCTCGATCTGGGTCGCCAGGGCGCTCTTGTCCACCGCAATGGGGTAGTAGTTTTTCACCCCCGCCCGGTTATAGCCCAGCAGCTGCATGCTGGTCTCGTTGATCAGGTTTGTGGTGTACTGGTTGAACAGTTCCTGCATGTCCGCGATCCACGCCCGGTCGTAGTCGGTCAGGGCGTTTTCCACCGTCTGCAGCACCGTGTCCACCATCGGGGTGCCGTCGGCATTCTGCAAGCCGCCCAGGTGCACGGTCTGGCCCTCCTGGTAGGCCCGTTCAATGTTTCCTTTTGTGTACTGTTCCATGTTCGGCACCGTCAGGCCGCCGTTCAGCAGGTGCTGGCGGCTGTCCGCATTCTGCAGATGCATGTACAGGCTGCACAGCATGGCGTGGTTCAGCGGCACGCTGTTGCCCTTGGTGTCAGTCAGGCCGATGTCCACCGTCTCGGCCCCCGGCCCGGCAAAGGCGTCCATCTCTTTCAGGTGGGTCTTGCCCGTCACGTCCGCAAAGAGTTTCTCGCCCTTGATGGTGATCTCGCTCTGCCGGCGCTGGCCGTCGTTCAGCATCCTCGCCAGCTTCTCCATCTGGCCGTTCTTTGCGTAGCCGCCCAGCATGCGGAACACCCGCTCGCCGCCCAGCATGTCCAGCTGGTACTTGGTCAGCGTGTTCCGCAGCCCGTCAAACCGCCCGCCGGGGCGGTTGCCCTTGCTGGTTTTCACCTCGTAGGCAGCAGCGTCCGCAATGGCGCTCACTTCCTCAGCCTTTGCAAGGCTCAACGTCTTGTTTTCGGTGCGGATCACATGCAGCGTGCTGCTGGTAATGGCTTTCAGTAGCCGCAGCTGGTCCACTGTCATGGGCAGGCTGACACGGTTCTCCGTGTCCCGGATGCGCGCTTTCAGCCGGTCCTGCAATGCCCTTGCCTTCTCACTGTCCGGCAGAGCTTCCGCCTGGGCCAGCTGCTCGTGCAGCTTGTCCAGCCGGGCGTTCTTCGCAGCTGTCAGGTCCTCCCGCAGCGTCTGGATCAGTTCCGGCACCTTGCTCTGCTTCCAGTCCTCGGTCATGGCGTTGGGGGCTCCCTCGCTGCCCATGCTGGCCGTAATGCTGTCCTGCAGCCTCGTCAGCTGGTTCACAGCCTTGCTGTTCAGGGTCACCAGGTTCGCCAGCTTGGCCACCTCGGCCGCCTCCACGATCAGCCCCTTCTGCACATACTTGCCCTTCTGGGGCCGCAGCACCATCTGGTTCAGCTGGGCCGCGTTCGCCCGGATGCTCCGTTTCAGCTCGTCCGCCTTCCGGGCGTCCCGGGCCCGCTGCACCCGGTTCTCGGCTACTTTCTTCGCAATAGCAATGTCCTCGTCCCGCTGCTGGCGGGCCACTTCCAGCGCAATGGCGTTCCGCTGGGCCTGTTTCTGCTGCCAGGCTTCCCGCCGGCGCTCGTTTTCGGCCTCCCACTCCATGATCTCGTTGTCCTGGATCATCAGCGAGCGCTCCGCCCGGTCGGCCCGGCGCTGCTCCTGCTTCACCTGGTCGGCCAGGTAGTCGTTTTCTTCCCGCAGCTCGCCCATGCGTTCCTTGTACCACAGCTTTGCCGCGTCCATGTCCTCCTGCCGCTGGGCTTTCAGCCGCTGCTCCTGCTGCTTCAGCTGCCGGCGGAACTCCTCCCGCTGGTAGGTGATGTACTCGTTCACGTCGCCCAGGTTGGTAAAGGTCTTTCCGTCGATCTTCACAGCGCTCCGGGTCTCGGTGCGCTGGTTGGCGGCCAGTCGGCGGGCAAACTCCTGCCGCTGCACTTTCTGGACACCCTGCATGCCCTTCTCCACCTCGGCGGCCCTTGCCTCGTCTCCGGCCGCCGCCTTGGCCATCTGCAGCGCCTGCTTCTGCATGCCCTCAAAAATAGCCTGGGCGTCGGTCATCTCGGGCACGTTCATAATGTCCTCGATCATCCGCCCGGCCAGCTCCACCCGGGCGTCCTCGTACTCGGCCTCGTCCGCAAAGCGGCTGCGCATCTCCGGCTTGATGCTGTCATGCAGATTCATCAGCACGTCCAGCCACTCGGTGCTCTCCATGCTCATGACACCCTCCACACCGGCCTGCTGGGCCGCCGCTTTCCACAGCGCCCGGGCACCGTCCTGGATGCCGCCCACGGCCCGGGTGTCGTTCACAATGCTCTCGTACTGCTCCGCCGGGTTGCCGTCCCGCACGCCGTCGGCCTGCCGCAGGGCCACACCGTGGCTGCGGGCCTCGGCCACCGCCGCGCTCCAGTTGCCGTACCGCTTCACCAGCTCCGCCTTGGCCTTGCCGGTCTTGTTCACGGTGTACTCCAGCCGGTGCAGTTCCGGGTATTCGTCCCACAGCTCGCTGTTGCGGTAGGTCGCCCCGTCCAGCACTTCGCCCGCCAGCGTTTCGGCCAGCGCCTGGGCCTTTGTCATGTCCGCACCGTCCGCTTTCAGGTAGTCCACCAGCACCCGGGTCTCGTTCGCCAGCTTCACCCGGTCGGCCCGGCTGGCGTTGGCTTTCGTCCACCGCGCCGCCAGCCCGTCCAGGCTGTCCTGGCTCACCTTCACACCCCTCGTCACCCCAAAGAACTGGCTCAGGGTGTCCAGTGCCGCCGCCGTGTTCGCAATATCCCGGCTCGCCTGCCGCTGGTCGTTCTTCTTTGCCTCCCGGCCGGCCTGCTCCGCCAGCTGGAAACGGAACTTTGCAAGACTGCTTTCCTGCGCCAGCTCTCCGGTCTTGTAATACTCCCGGATCTCCCGCACCACCTTGTCCGCATCCACACGCCCGCTGTATTCCTTGCTGGCGGCAACCCTGCCGTCTGCTGTGGAGATGTCCAGCGTGAACTGCCTGCGCTCGCCGCCCAGCTGCTCGGCCATTTTCCGGATCTGTTCCAGCTGCTGCGCCGTGGGGGCCGTGTCCGCCGAAATGTCCACGCCCGGCGCTTCCGCCATCACACGCACATTGCCGTCCAGCAAAAACTCATTCAGCGCTTCCGTGCCGTTCTTCACTTCTGCCGGGCCGAACACCTCCAGAATTTCCCGGTGGTCGGTGTCCCGGCTGCGGTCATTCTGGGCAAAATCCAGCATCTGGCCGTCCGGCAGAATGTACCCTGCCCGCCGGAACTCTTCCGTCACGCCGAACTGTTCCTTTGCCAGCACCCGCCGGTACTCTGCGTTACCGCCGTACTCTTTGGCCTTGGCATCGTAGGCACGCTGTGCGTCCTTGGCCTGGGCGTCCTTCCGCTGCTGCAGACGCTCATTGGCTGCTTTCATCTGCTCCGTCAGGGCACTGTCCCGCTCTTCCAGCGCGGCCAGTCGGCTGTTGTACTCCTTGCGCTTTGCAAGGTAGTCCTGGTATTCTGCGCTGTCCCGGTAGGCCTTGCCCTCTGCAGAAAAAACGCCCAGCGCCTTTTTCTTTGCCTCGATCCGCTGCACTTCGGCACTGTTCAGCCATGCGCTGCGTTCTTCCTTCAGGGCACTGCGCTGCTTGGTCAGCTGCTGCTGTTCGGTGCGCAGCTTTGCCAGCTCATCCTGTTCAGCCAACTGATACCGCACATTTTTCTGCACAGCTGCATTGTTTTCCTTGCTTTTGGCAGAGGTTTGTGCTATAGTAGTGTCAGAAGATACTTCCTGAGCATCCGCAAGGGTGCTCCGCACAGCTTTCGGGAGCTGTGTGGGAGTATCTTCTTTTTTTGTCATATTTCCCTCAGTGTCAAACGTCACATAGCTTCCATCTGTCCAGCATACCTCATGAACATAGAAATTCTTCATGCCATTCTGCCGGGTGTATTCTCTTACAATCACGCCTTCATACAGCTTTGTTCCGTCAATTTCGACGGGCGCTGCAAAGACATAAGTATCATACCCTCGTCCCTGCCAGTTTTGCTCATACCCGATTTGCTTTCCTTTTTGAATTACTTCGGGGACTGCAGCAACCGCAACCTGTTTTGCTTTGCTGTTTCCATGCTGCACCGTTGCACGTGCACCGCTCTTTGTCAACTCCACCGTTCCGAAGTTTTCACGAATCACTTTGTTTCCTATAGAATCAAAGAATTCTTCAACATTGGAAATGTTTTCGTTTCGCGTTTTTCCGAAAGACACCTCTGTTCCTTCGATTGTCGCCACCGGTTTCATTTCTTCCAATTCATCCAGATGGCCGTTCATCTGCTCTACCAGAGAATCTTTTCCCTCGTGCAGCTGGAACCGCACCCCCTGCGCCGCACCCTCACTCTTGAGGGCTGCGGCGTTTTCTTTTGCCGCCCGCAGGTTGTCCATGGCCTTTTCCGCATGGGCAAAATAGGCGTCCTGCAGGGCCCGTTTTTCCGCCTCGGCCAAACGCTGGGCTTTCAGGGCCGCCCGGTTCTCCGGGTCAAGGGTCAGCGCTTCCTTTGCCCGGCTGATGATGCCGTTCAGCATCTCCTTCACGGCGGTCATCACCTTGTGGATGGTGCCTGCCTTGCCGGCGTTCTTCTCCGCCTGCGCCCGCTGGAACTCCGCCCACCGGGTCACGCTCTCGGCACTGTCAAAAATGCCGCGCCAGCTGTCTGCCACCAGTTCCTCTGCAGCCTGCTCGTAGGTCAGGCCCTGGGCGGCATAATCCTTCACCTTGTCCCGGATCAGCTCGTCCACGTTCTCAAAGCCCTCGCTCTTCGCCAGGTACTCCAGCGCCGTGTTCTGCACCGCCTTGGCACCCTCAGCGTCCAGAGCGTTGTACCAGTGGTAGTCCTCGTGCAGCACCGTGCCAAACGCGTCTCCGTTCCGGTCGCCAAAAAAGATGCGGCCCGTCTCGGTGTCCGCATAGGCTTTCACCCGCTCGCTGGGGCTTCCGTCCGGGCCCAGCAGCACGCTCTTCAAAATGGCGTCCGTGCCGGTTCCCGCCGCGTTCAGCCGGATCACCTGGGCTGCCACATCGTCCGCCGCGCGGTCGCTTCCCTTCCAGATCACCCGGCCCTCGCCTTTGGTGCTCTGGTCGGTCAGGGCACCGCCCAGGGCCCCGCGCTCCACCGTGCCGGCTTCCACTTCGCCCTGCCCCTGCAAAAAGGCCGCCCGCAGTGCCTGCTCTCCGCCGGGCTGCTGCAGTACATAGTTCGTGTTCGGGGCAAGGTTGTTCATGCCGCCCGCCAGCTCCAGCGCCTTGTCAAAGGTTTTCACCCCGTCCATCTGGCCCATGCGGTACATGCTGCTTGCTGCCGCCGTGTAGCGTTCCAGGTCTGCAATGCTGTCCGGCACCATCCGGCTGATGGTCTCCGCCGCGCCCTTGCTCACCTTCCAGTCCGTCAGGGTCCGCTGCACGGCCCGCTGCTTCTCAGTCAGGGTCTGCTGGCGCAGCCCCACCGTCCGCCGCAGGCCGTCCGGTGCTTCCCGGCTCTGCTGTGTCGTCTCCTGTGCTTCCTGCTGCGCAGCGGCCCGGCTTTCCGCCTGCGCCTGCTGGTGCAGCTGTTCCGGGTCAAACAGCATAGTCCTGGGGTTTTCCGGGTCTACCGTCCGCACCGCTTCCGTGCCGTCCGCAAAGCGCACCGTCATGGTGTCGTTGCTCATGCTCACGCTGTAGCCCTGCCCGCTTTCCACGGTTTCCCCGGCCTTTTCCACAGTGCTCTGGCGCTGATCGGCGGCAGGGTTCTTCACTTGCGCTGCCTTGTTCCTGACATTTGTGCCAGGAGCCTCCGCCTCCTGCTGCATGGCCTGCTCGGCAGTCTGCTGCTGGGCAAGCGTGCGCAGGGCTTTCCGGGTCTCGCTGGCCGTGGCGGGCAGCTCCATGCCGTACTCCTCCGCAAAGGCCGCCCGGTTTGCTTCGTTGGCCGCGTTCGGGGTGAACAGGTTGATGGTCTTGCCCGTCAGGTTGTCCGCCTGCAGGGCGGCCGCCAGCTGCTGCACCGCCGGGTTCTCGCTGCGCACCGCTGGGGCTGCATCCTTCTGGGCAGTTGTTTCCGCAGCGTTGGCATTGTCCGTCTGCTGCACGGCGGCGGCCTGGTCTGCCTGCTGCCGTGCAGCTTCTCCCGGCTCCATGGCCTGCTCTTCCAATGCCCGCTGCGCTGCCGCGGCATCCGCCGCCCGGCTCTCGGTGTCCACCTGCACCGGGGCAGCCGTTTCCATCCCGGCCCGGGCATCCAGCGTCCGGCTCATGGCGCCCAGCCCCGTGCCCACGGCACCGCCCAGGGCACCGGAGGCACCACCCGTCAGGCCGCTCTGCAGCGCCTGCAAAAAGGTGTCGCTCTGCAGCAGCTCGTCGGCGGCCTGCTGGTCGCCGCCCAGCGTGGCATCAATGATCTTGTCCGCATAGGTCTCCACAAAGGCCTGCACCGCATTGTCCACGCCGCCGGAGATCGTGTTGGCGGCCAGCTGGCTGTTGCCCAGCCCGCTCACCAGCTTCGAGCTGCGCACAAGGTCGGCCAGCTTTCCGGCCACCGTGTCCCGGGCATAGTCCACGCCCATGCTGCGGGCCATGTCCGCCACGCCCACGCTGTTGATGGCCCAGCCTGCGCCAAACTTTGCAAGGCCCACGCCCACAGCCTGGCCGGCGCTGGTGCCCTTCTCCACGTCCTGGCCCATGCTCTCGGCCGCGCCCTGGGCGCTCAGCACCGGCAGCACCAGGTAGGGGCTCACGCCCGCAACAGCCAGGTTCTCCGCCGCGCTGGTGGCAACGCCCATGGCTGTTTTGGCCGCCGGGCTCATGCCCGCCTGGGCCGCTTCCGTGCGCTGCTGGCCGTAGTGGTACAGCTGGTAGCCAAGGCTCGTGTCTTTATCCAGCGCCGTTTTCTGCACCGTCCCGGCAATGCGGCTGCGCATTTCGTCGATCTCGCTCTGGCTGTAGCCCATGCCGCGCAGATCCTCGTCGGTGTACTGGGGGTTATAGTCCATGTTCACCGCCGTGATCCGGTCTTTCAGTTCCTTGCCACGGGCATCGCCTTCCAGTTCCTTGTCCAGCGCCGCCTCGTTTTTCTGGGTAGCCCGGATGTCCTTCACGCCCTGGGCGGTCATCTCGCCCGCCATGGGCACCGCCGACGCCACCGTGGCTGCAATGCCCTTCGTGGTGTCCGCCGTGCGGCGCACCGCCCGGTCAGTCACCGGCAAGGCATCATATTCCCGGATGTATGCCCGGGCCTCGTTGATCTCCTGGGCCGTGTACCCCATCTTCAAAAGGTCTCCGGGGCTGTACCGCTGCTTTGTACCGGTCACCTGCACGGCCTGCTCTGGGGCAACGCCCTTGTCCTCCTGGGTGGTGTACTCCTTCTGCCGCAGCAGGTTCACCACCTCCCGGTGCCGGGGGTCGGCATCCATCCACTGGTTCAGCTCGTCAAAGCGGTCGGTCTGCCGGTCCTTGGCAAGGGCGTTTCCCACCTTCTGCGCCGCCTTGGCGTAGCTGCCGTAGGTGCCCTGCGCAATGGCCCGCTGTTTCGGGGCGTTGTCGCTGCCAACATAGTTCCAGTCCGGTTCGTAGTCCTCCTGCCGGTCCGTGGCCACCGGGCTGCCCGTGTCGCTGGTCATGTCTGCCAGCACCTGCTTGCCCAGCGTGTCCGCGCTTACTGTTCCCAGCACCTGCCGGGTGCCGCCCGTCCAAGCCGGGGTGCTGGGCGTCGTCTGCAGGCGGCTGGTGCTGGCGGGGGCAGCCGTCATCTGGCTACGGATCTGCGCCACCTGGGCCACGCTCAGGCCCGTGCCGGTGTTTTTCGTGTTCGTAGCAGCCGCCGGGGTGGTCTTTGCAGTCTGGGTCGTCGTCTTCTTCTGGGCTGCGGTTTTTGCGGCGTCATTCGCTTTAATCTGCTCCCGCATCTGGCGCACCTGTTCTACACTCAGGCTCATGTTGCTCCTCCTTTACCATCCCATAGTCTGCGACACCTGACTGATGGTGCTGTCGCTGTAATTTTTCCGGATCAGATACTCGGTGATCTGGGCCATGTCATAGCCATTGTTTGCCATCTGCTGTGCTTCTCGCAGCGCCGTATTGTAATTGCCGCCTTTCGGGCTGGCCATGCTCACCGACGCCCCCGCCACGCCGTCCACCGTGCCGCTGGTGCTCCACGGCGTTTTGGTGGTCGCTGCCGGCAGCTTGCTGGTCGTGGTTCCCGCCTTTCCCGCTCCGGTTCCTCCCGCCGCGCTCTGGGTACTGGCCTTGGTGCCGGTGTCTGCCTTGATCCATCCCGCATTGGTCAGGGTCCGCTTGTAAAAGTCGTACAGGGGCTCGGTGCCCTTCATGCTGGAAAATTTGTTTGCCATATCCACATTTTTGTCCTACATAGGAGGTTTTATGAACGAGAACGACCGTACCACCTTAGAGCAAGCGATCTACGAGGAAATGGAACTGACCCCGGAGATGATCCGGTCCATCCGCACGCTCTGCGGTGTCTGCCTTTGTAGTTTTGTAGAATCCAAGGCGTTCAAAATCGCCATTGTTCCCAGCGCAGACCGGAGCATGGACACTTGCACAGTCTGCCAGACCCGGCGCGGTCATGACTACGTTGTGATGAAGCGCTGAACAAACACACCGCCCACCGCCAAGGAGGTGCAGCGGGCGGTGTACATATTGCAAAAGGAGGACAGCTATTGATTCAAAACTGGAAATTCCAGCGTGGAGACATTTTCTTCACCCGTTTCGACAACGCCATCGGTTCAGAGCAAAGCGGGAATCGTCCGGCAGTCGTTCTCCAGAACGATGTGGGAAATTTTTACTCGCCCACGCTGATCGTGGCCACATTGACAAGCAAGGCGGCAAAAAAGTATACCCAGCCGACCCACTGCCTGCTGGTGAACGAGTTTCTCTCCGTTCCGTCCATCGTTCAGGCAGAGCAGATCTTTACCGTAGACAAGAGCAGGGTGCTGAAATATCTCGGACACCTCACACCGGAAGAAATGAGCCGGGTGGATGATGCTGTCCGTGCCAGCCTTGCTTTGAACCCGATGGGAAGCATTCAGCGGCTTCCACCTATCATCCGCTCTACGGCGGCTTACGCGCCGCCTGAGGTGGTTGACGGCAAGCCGCCCCTCTATCCCTACACACCCATCAAATCGTCCTTTGAGGACGCTGGAAGCGTTGAGGACATGATGCTGTACACCGAACTGGAAGCTGCGGTACACGCAATGATCCAGCGGCTGGAATACAGCTTCACATTTAACCCCAGCCTGCTCACCATCCCAAAGCGTAAGCAGCAGGTTGCTGAAATCCTGAAAGAAGCCGAAACGTACATCTGGAGGATCAAGGAGGAAATGCGATGCGCCTGAAAGACAATAACAATCCCTTCATCCATGTCAACCCGCCGTACCAGCTCATGGTTATCCACAGCAGCAAGCTGGTCTATCCCCGCGAACTGTATCAGCGTGGTGTGGAGCGCAAGCGTGTGGAACTGATCGCCGCCCACTTCAACGAATATGTGGCAAACGAGCCGAAGGTCAGTTTCCGTAACGGTCAGTTCATCGTAACGGATGGGCAGCACACCATCGAGGGGCGCATCCTCCGCAACGGCGGCAAGGATCTGCCGATCCTCTGCAAGGTGTACACGGGCATGACCGTGGAGCAGGAAGCCCTGCTCTTTGCCGAGCAGAACGGCTTTTCCGCTCCGCTGACGGCTGGCATCAAGCTCCGCGCCAAGGTCGTAGGCGGCGATGCTATTTCCAAGGCTTTCCTCGCAGCCACCAACCGGGTGGGATTGAGCCTCAATTATGACAGCCAGCAGCTGACCGATTACCGCATCGGCTGCGTTGGTACGGCTTTCCGGCTCTACAAGCAGATGGGCGAACCGCTCTACTGTGAAACGATGCGGCTGATCGTGGCAGCATGGGAGGGCAAGCCCGATTCGTTCCGGGCATCTGTTCTGAAAGGCATGATGCACTTTGTGGAGCTGTACCACGGCGAGTTCAGTGAAGAACGGCTGCTCCGTGCGCTGCGCAACATCCACCCGGTCGATATTTACCGCATCGGGCAGGACGACCCCGCAAAGCTGCGCGGATGGAAAAAATACGTTTTCCCCATCTACACCGCCTACAACGGCAAGTGCAGAAAAGACGCGCTGCCGATGAAATTCTGATATTCACAGGCATTCCTCGTATAATAAAATAGTAGTATTTATAGACCGCTCTCCAGCGGAATGCTACAATA
>CDZW01038185.1_pt1 | contig 16991 bp, 21 predicted proteins | sample 557511 | NCBI WGS metagenome assembly CDZW01 (sample SAMEA3182067, study PRJEB8094) | gut metagenome | biome: human; feature: gut; material: Stool; isolation source: human stools | place: Canada | collected 2013-03-05 | reverse complement strand
TATATTATAACATGGAAAGTTGTATTTTAAAAGGATAAAAGTGCAGCCGGTGCAGTGGAATTCCGGTAGTGAATTTTCATAGATTTTACACAATTAATATATTTATGTGATAGCAGCAGTTACGTTTGTAATGTACGATGAGAGCAGTTCATTGAAAGGAAACAGCTGTATGAAAAAACGTATGTGATTAATACTAATGTCTTTATTCAGGCATCATATGCGGTAAAAAGGCTGTAATAAAGCCGTAAGAAGGCTGGAGGGAATATATTTGAAATACAGTGAGATTATAAAAAATGAGGAAGTCCTTGCATATATACGCAAGGGCAATGAAAAGCTTGGCATGCTTGGTTATACCGACCATTCCGAGGTCCATACCGCAATAGTGGCAAAGCATGCTGCAATGATACTTAAGCAGTTCGGGTATCCTGAACATGATATAGAGCTTGCCAAGATTGCCGGATTTATGCATGACATAGGTAATGCAGTCAACAGAAGCCATCATGCAGAGTATGGTGCAATTCTTGCCGTACAGATATTGGAAAAGGCTGGTATGAGCCTTGAGGACCGTGTTGAGGTAATGTCTGTAATAGGTAACCATGATGAGTCAACGGGTGGCGCTTATGATGCAATATCTGCGGCACTTATTATAGCTGATAAGACGGATGTGCGCCGCAACCGTGTGCGCAATACAGACCTTGCCAGCTTTGACATACATGACAGGGTCAATTATGCCGTTACGGAGGCAAAACTTAAGCTTAATACCGAAAAGTCAGTTATATCGCTTAACCTTAAGATAGACGAGAACATATGCACAATGTACGAATATTTTGACATATTTTTAGGGAGGATGATGATGTGCCGCAAAGCAGCGGAGATACTTGGAGCACGTTTTAAGCTTACAGCTAACGGAAGTAAGGTTTTATAAATATACAGCGGACAGATATATTAAGAGACAGACACACAAGGAGAATAGTGTGAAAAACAGATTAATATCTGTAACAGATTAATATCTGTTTTTCACACAGCTATTTGTGGTGCCTGCGGAATGGAGATTATTATGCCATCTACATATGCTCACTACAGAATGGGAAAAGAATTGATTAATGCACTGCCTGAGAGCCGGCAGACGATAATACGCAATAATATGGAGCTTTATCTTATAGGACTTCACGGGCCGGATATCCTTTTCTATTATAATCCGCTTAAGCAGATATATAACTATACATTTGGTTCTAAACCGGGCGAAGCTTGTACAGATGCCCCGGCTGGGAAGAAAGAAGGTTACAAAGATGCGGTTTAGACTTACAAAAAATGAACGTAACTGGGTACTGTCATGGGCACACTTGCAGATACAAAGGACTTCAAGAAGCCGGTATTTACAATATCAATGGAAACTGCAATGACGGTTACATTTGCAGTAACAGCTGTATGGTGGATTGCAATGACAATTCTGCTGCTTAAGACCTACAGGCAGAAATATTATGCTGAGAAAAAGGAGCAGCGGGAAGAACTTATAAAAAGTAAGCTGGCTGTTACGGAAGAATATTAAAATCATATTGATATGAATAAAATCATATAATGCGTGACACACTTTTCAAGTACGGATATTAAGATATATATCATGCTGTATGGCAGTGATATGTTGTAATATGCCGAATCTTGACAAGTGTGTTATTTTATTATAAAAGTAATATAGCAATGCGGGTGATTAAAATGTCAGATCCGGCATCATATAACAATATTCTGATTCCCGGATATAAGTTTTCCGGATATATGAGGAGCACTATGAGGTACGATATAGCAGTAATAGGAACAGGACCGGCAGGAGTGTCAGCCGCAATTACGGCAAAAGTCCGTAATAAGAATATTATTCTGATAGGGCCGGAGTCGATGAGCCGGAAGATCAGGAAAGCCCGGACAATCAGGAATTATCCGGGGCTGCCTGATATAAGCGGTGACGCTCTTGCTGATGCGTATAATAAGCAGCTTGCGTCGCTTGGAATAGAGATTACAGATACAAAAGTGAATATGGTATATTCAATGGGAAACTATTTTTCATTACAGACATCAGGCGGCATTCTCGAGGCATCAGCGGTCATACTGGCAACCGGGGTTATACCCGGAGCTTCTCTGCCCGGGGAGAATGACTATTTGGGGAGAGGCGTAAGCTATTGTGCTACATGTGATGCTTTATTTTATAAGGGAAAGACAGTGGCTGTTATAGGATATTCACAAAAAGCAGAGGAAGAAGCTGAATTCCTTGCAGAGACATCAGAAAAGGTGTATTATTTCCCTGTGACCGGAGCGGAATATAAGAATTGTGGAATAGGTGGGTATGACGTACAAGGCGCTGCCGCGCCAGAGAAATATCATAATATAGAGGTCATATATGATATTCCTCAAAAGATTACAGGAGAACTGAAAGCAGACACACTTGTATGCTCCGGCAGAAGTTATCAGGCTGATGGCATATTTGTTCTCAGGGATAATATAGCTGCGGACAGGCTTGTTCCGGGACTTAATATGGTGAACGGACACGTTGAGACAGACATGTCAATGTGTACGAACATTAAGGGGTGCTTTGCGTGTGGAGATATAACAGGCACGCCATATCAGTATATAAAGGCAGCAGGACAGGGGAACGTGGCTGCATTGTCTGCAGTGGACTATCTTAAGACATTATTATAAGAATGGAGATAGTGTGAAAAATCAGCCTGATAGCTGATTTTTCACACAGCTGTTTGTGCCGCAGGCGCCACAAACAGCATCTATCGCAGAGCCAAATCTGACATTTGGCCCGCGATTCCTCCGGCACTTTGTGCCTGCGGAATGGAGATTAGTATGGTTAAGAAGATCAAAAATAATGATTTGAGCGAAGTTAAGGCAAGTGGATGCGCACTTGTTGATTTTTCGGCAACATGGTGTGGACCATGTAATATGCTGGCACCTGTACTTGAGGAGCTTTCGGATGAGATGGATGGCGTGGCATTTTTCAATGCAGACGCAGAAGCCAATATGGAGCTGTCATCAAAGTATGGAGTTACGAGCATCCCTGCACTTTTTATATTCAGGGACGGACGTCCGGTAGCACAGACGGTAGGTTTCCAGCCTAAGGAAGTAATTAAGGGCTGGATAGAGAGTAACAGGAATTAATATACATCTGAATAAAACATATAAAAGAGGTTTCAAATGCGTTCAAAAAAAATAGATATGACCAAGGGACCGATTTTAAAACTTGTTTTTCTATTTGCACTGCCGATATGTGTGGGAAATGTGCTGCAGATGCTTTATAATACAGTAGATTCGATTATTATAGGCAACTTCTGTGGCGCAGCTTCACTGGCGGCTGTTGGAACAAGTGCGCAGCCTGTTGAGATGATTCTGTGTATATTTCTGGGACTTGGAACAGGAATATCGATACTCATCTCGCAGTATGCAGGCGCAAAAGATCAGGAGAACCTTAAGAAAACAGTGAATACGGCATCTGCATTTGTATATATGTGTGCGATACCGCTGACTGTTCTGGGATTTTTTATCGGTCCGCTTATTCTGCGTTTTATGGGTGTGCCGGAAGATACATGGAGTCTGGCAGTTACATATATAGATATAATGTTCCTTGGCACACTGGGCAATATCGGATATAACATAAATGCAGGAATACTGCGCGGGCTTGGTGACAGCAGTTCATCCCTTATATTTCTTGTAATATCATGTGTTGTTAATATTGTGCTTGATATGATATTTGTTGCCGGGCTGCATCTTGATGTTGGCGGAGCCGCTGCGGCTACATCTATTGCCATGTTCTGTTCATGGTTCTTCAGTGTATGGTATATAAAAAAGAAGTATCCTGAACTGGAATTCAGGCTGAGACCCGAGCGCATAGACAAGTCAGTCATGAAGGATATAGTGTCTGTCGGTCTTCCGCTTGGACTTAACAATTCTATATATTCAATCGGACATATCCTTATGCAGGGACTGATAAATGCACAGGGGTCAGTATTCATGGCAGGCTGTGTTGTCGGTAATAAGGTTAACGGAATTGCCAATGTTGCCATTACGTCAATGTCAAGTGCCGGAACAACATTTGCAGGGCAGAATCTGGGAGCGGATGAATACGCGAGACTCCGTAGGGGAGGAAAACTCATACCATTCGTGTCAGGTGCAATAACATGTGTGTCCGGGCTTATCGTAACATTTTTATTAAGTCCTTATATAGTAAGGATATTTACAAGTGACCGTGCGGTAATGGATATCGGCATACTGTATATACACTGTATACTGCCTTTTTCGTGGATGTATGCAATATTCAACGGAATAATCTGTTATGCCAACGGACTGGGAGAAGTCAGATATCCGACTATAATAAATATACTTGTTTTGTGGGCTGTAAGAATACCATGCGGATATTTTATATCGTATTTTATAGATGGAAGATATGTTAATGCATGTGTTGCAGTAAGTTTTGCATTCGGAATGATATGCATGATGGCGTTTTATGGCACAAAGAGATGGAAAGAAATATGCAGGCTTGCCGGGCAGATGCAATGAAAAAGCATCTGCCTTTTTTGTGCGTTCTAGCGGGTGAAAGTGCTGCATACTTGATTGTGTTTTAAAATAATTTGCAAAAATGCTTGACGCAACATGATATTAGTGTTATAAAACATATAGAACAATAATAACATAGTTTGGAGGTGAACATGGCTATGAAGCGTGATTACTACGAAGTACTCGGAGTAGACCGCAGCGCAGATGAAGCGGCTATTAAGAGAGCATATAGAAAGCTTGCCAAGAAGTATCATCCTGATACGAATGCGGGTAATGCGCAGGCAGAGGAAAAATTCAAGGAAGTAACCGAAGCCTATGATGTTCTTGGAGATGAGAAGAAGAGAAAGCTGTATGACAAATATGGTCATGTCGCTTTTGAAAATGGATTCTCAGAAGAAGATTACGAGCGCAGAAAGTCAGGCATGGGCGGTAATCCTTTCGGATATGGCAATGGCGGAATGCACAGGGAGTACCACTTTAACGGTAATGCCGGTGATATGGATGATATATTCGGTGATATATTCGGAGGAATGTTCGGAGGCGGATTCAACGGGCAGGAACATTCAGGATATGCGGGAAGGGGATTCTCTTCAGGTGGTTATTCAATGAAGGGCGAGGATGCGCATGCTGATATAACGGTAAGCTTTGATGAGGCGGCTTTTGGATGTGACAAGACGATAACCCTTCAGGGTGGCAGCGGAAGTCCGCAGACACTTAAGGTTCATATACCGGCAGGAATTGATACCGGCAAGAGTATAAGGCTTAAGGGTAAAGGCAATCCCGGATTCGGAGGTGGAGCTGCAGGAGACCTTTATCTTAACGTCACTGTGCTCAACAAGCCGGGCTATGAGAGGAAAGGAATGGATGTCTATACAACGGTAGATGTTCCGTTTACAACGGCGGCTCTCGGAGGAGAAGCAAGAGTTCACACACTGTATGGGGACGTTGAGTGTAAGATCCGCGAAGGAACACAGTCAGGAAGTAAGATAAGGCTTAAGGGTAAGGGAATTGTATCAATGAAAGACAAATCAGTTCACGGAGACCAGTACGTCACAGTACAGATACAGGTTCCTAAGAGTCTTAATCCGAAGGCAAGACAGATACTTAAGGAATTCCAGCAGGCATGCTGATGGCGCAGAAAAGCCGGTGCAGAGATTTATCACAGGATAATATCTGTACCGGCTTTTTGTTTTACCTGATGTGTTATGTTTTTATTTTACATCCCTGAAATCTGCGTCAACATATCCGTCTATTGATCCGTCAGGATTACGTTTGACTGTCTTGTCAGCCCTGCGTCCTCTGATATATGTGATAAAATCACTTATGCCGCTGTAAATAAGGCATGCACCGACTATTCTTAATGTAACGTCAACGGTGCCGAAAGGATTACTGAATATTATGAAGCCGAGCAGTACACTTATAAGTGCAAGGACAAGAGAGAATATCCAGCGGCTGCTGCCGGGATATATCTGCTTAAGCTCGATTGCAGGCCCGATTGCTATAAGACCATGGACAAAAAGTATAAGTCCGAAGAAAAAAGGTATTGATGCCATTACTATTCCGGGATTCAGGAATATAAACAGACCAAAAAGTGTCTCAAATAATCCGAGAAGAAAATCACCCTGATACCACACAAACATGCTGAGAGTTGAAAAATATCTCACAAGGGATATTACTCCGAGCACAACAAGTACTGCGCCGAGAATGTATCCGACGAACTGCGATGCTGCCGTCGGGAATATTGCCAGAAGCAGCCCCAGAAGCGTGAAGGCAATTCCTGATATCAGGGAGTTAGTCTTAAAATTTTTTATTATTATCTTCATAAGGAACACCCCTTTCAGTGTTTACTTTTATTATGCCATTATTATAATATCTCTTAATTAAAGCTACAATATTTATTGTATTTTATTTATGCTCTTTTAATATTTTTAATGAGAATTAGATGATAAATATATGAAAAGTATGATATACTATGACTATGCGTTTTAAGAATGGAGATTAATATGGCAAGACAATCAAGCTGTGACAGCTGTAATAATTTCGTATATGATGAAGAAAGCGAATGCTATACATGTGAAGTGGAACTGGATGAGGATGAGATGGTACGCTTTCTGCAGGATTCATATTATGACTGCCCATACTATGTACTGGGGGATGAATACGCTGTTGTAAGACATCAGATGTAGTTGATAATAATATGCGTAAGATACGCGGAAATGAGGATTTGTATGCTTGAGTTACAGAATATAAAATGGCATCCTGAAGGAGGACCTCAGGTGCTTAACGGAATAGACATAACGATACCGGATAACAAACTTGTTGTCATAACAGGACCTAACGGAAGCGGCAAGACGACAACCGCTAAGATAATTGCGGGCATAGAGAAGCCTGATGATGGCAGGATTATACTTGACGGAGAAGATATCACAGATAAGGATGTGACGGAGAGGGCTAAGCTTGGAATAAGCTTTGCATTCCAGCAGCCTGTAAGATTCAAAGGTCTTTCGGTAAGGGATATTCTTACATTGGCATTTGACCACAAGCCGGACGAGAAGGAGCTTGGAACAGTTCTTCAGAAAGTCGGTCTGTGTGCTGCTGATTATCTGGACAGAGAACTTAATTCCAACCTGTCAGGCGGCGAGATGAAGCGTATAGAGATAGCTACAGTGCTTGCCAGACATACTAAGGTTACTGTGTTTGATGAACCTGAGGCAGGAATCGACCTTTGGAGCTTTTCGAGTCTGATAGATGTATTTACAGATATGAAGAAATCACTTAACGGAACGCTTGTAATCATTTCACATCAGGAGAGAATACTTTCGATTGCGGATGAGATAATAGTAGTTGATGGCGGACGTGTGGCAAGACAGGGAAGCTCAGAGCAGATAATGGCAGACCTGCTCACAAGAAGGCCGGGCTGTGAGAATTGCGATGCGGCTGAGTGTGTGCGGTAGTGGGCAGTGATGCAATAATACATTTGACTGAAAGGTATGGATTACAGATGGAACAGGCAACAAAAGATTTACTTAATATAGTATCAGACTGGGATGGTAAAGATGATGGCAGGACTGCCTTTAATATACGTGAGAACTGCGCAAGTGCGGGACGCGCGTCTACAGAACATATAAAGATTGAATCTAAAGAGGATGCGCCGGGGCTTAACATAAGAGTCCTTCCGGGAACTGCCGGCGAGAAAGTATATATTCCGGCATGCATAACGAAGGCGGGCGTGGATGATCTTGTATACAACGATTTCTATATTGCTGAGGGAGCAGATGTAACAATAGTTGCAGGCTGCGGAATCCATACAGAGACAGGGGAACCGGCAAGGCATAACGGAATACACAGGTTTTTCCTTGAGAAGAATTCACATGTACTCTATCTTGAGAAGCATGTCGGAACAGGTTTTATAAAGGCTAAGAGAAGCATAGATCCGGTGACGGAGGCATGGCTTGCAGACGGGGCATTGCTTGAGATGGAGACATCACAGCTTGGCGGTGTACAGACGGCTCTGCGCAATACAAAGGCTACACTCGAAGGAGCATCAAGTCTTGTAATAAGAGAGCATCTCCTTACGGATTCAGATGAGACACTTACAACTAATTTTGACGTAGTGCTTAATGGTGACGGCTCAAGCGTTAATCTTGTATCACGTTCTGTTGCCAGAGGTGAGTCATATCAGGAATATCACTCTAATATCGTTGGTAATGCAAAGTGCTCGGGACATTCCGAATGTGATGCCATAATAACAGACCATGGTAAGGTAACTGCACAGCCTGCACTTACGGCGGCTAATGAGGATGCCGCACTTATACATGAAGCAGCGATTGGCAAGATTGCGGGAGAGCAGATTCTTAAGCTGCGTACACTCGGACTTACAGAGTCGGAGGCTGAGGCAGCAATTATCAACGGATTCCTCAAATAGCATTTAATAGGAATTGAATATTAATATGAATACGTTTGAAAAGATATATGAAGTAGTAAAACAGATTCCACGTGGGTATGTTGCCACATACGGGCAGGTAGCTGAGCTCGCCGGCAACAGACACTGGTCGAGGGTTGTGGGGTATGCACTTCACTCCAACCCTCAGCCGGGTGTAATTCCATGCCACAGAGTCGTTACAAAAGACGGTGATGTGTCCAGGGCATTTGCGTTCGGAGGACAAATCCGCCAGATTGAGCTCCTTAAGGATGAAGGAGTGGGATTTGTTGACGGGCATGTTGATATGGAAAAATATCAATGGACAAAGCGTATATTCTAAGCCTTTGAATTAAACAGTGAATCCATGAGTGACTGTGTTGAATCACTTATTGTAGCAGCACTTGAATAATTCTGGCTGTAAGCTGTGCCGCTCATTGCGGAAGTAGCAGTTGTAACCTTGGTAATGCTTGCAAGATCTGTGCTGATTCTTGAGGCATAGCTGTCATCACCTGAGAAAGCTGCTTTGATGGAATCAAGGCTTGAAGACTTGAGTTTGTCCGTATCAACTACAAGCTGTCCGTTTTCAGAACGGGTTATTCCGATTGCGGCTAACTTGCCTTCATTATCTACAAAAGCCTTGCCGAGCTCTACAAGGTACGCCACGTTAATCCTGCCTCCCTGGCTGTTCATATTCTTAACCATAGCATTGTAGCTGCTAACAAACTTCTGCACATCTGCAACGGCATCTTCACTTGTGTCATTAAGAAGACTGTCAAGTGACGAAGACGCTGAGTCAGCGGCGTTAAGAATAGCCTTGGCAGTATCACTGCTACTGCTGCTTATTCCCGACAGCTTCTGCCTAAGGATTGCAGTACGGTAATTGCTGTTGGCTGTAAGAACAGATTCTATTGAATTGTCATTATCACTATCCATATAATCAAGGATAGATGACAGACCCAATGTTGAACTTATCTGCATAATAAATATAAACCTCCGTTTGCATATAATAAAATACGTTGCCGGTGCGGCAATACGGTTATAGCAATACTGTTACGCATCCATGCTGAGCTGCTGCCCGGGTGCTTCACCGGAATCATAATATATATCGGTATTTGGCAGATAAAATTAACACATTTTCAAAATTTACATATATATGATAGAAAATTTACACAACGGGTGTTAAAATATAATAAGACGTTAGTACAAGTACATTCGCTTTTCAATCACGGTATCTGTGCCGGTACACAGAACCGGGATGCCCTGAGAGGCGGCAGGAATGGAGATTACAATGATTAACATATATAGAACCGATGACCAGATACTTCATGAGGTGCATGAGATACACGAAGGTGTCTGGGTAAGCCTGTCAGCACCAACAGTAGCAGAGACACAGAAGATGGCGGATGAACTTGACATAGATATTGATGACATCAGGGCATCACTCGATGAGGAAGAGAGTTCGCGTATCGAGCTGAAAGACGGATATACGCTTATCCTTGTCGATGTCCCTATAACAGAGATAAGACACGACAGAGAGGTGTATACTACTCTGCCCCTTGCAATAATTCTTACACAGGACATAATAATGACTGTTTCCAAGGAAGAACATAATGCCGTCATAGCTGCATTTATAGATGGCAAGATAAGGGATTTCAGTACGAAGAAGAAGCTTCGTTTTGTATATCAGATACTGTTCAGGACAGCCATGCTGTATCAGGCGGAATTGAGAATCATGGATAAGAAGAGAATAGAGATTGAGGAGCATGTTGGAGATAAGACAGAAGATTCTGACCTTATAGCACTGCACGAACTTGAATCTACGCTTGTATATTTTGCAACATCACTTCGCGCCAACCGTGTTGTACTTGAGAGACTTTCACATTATAAGAGGCTTCAGCAGTATCCTGACGATATTGAGCTTCTTGAGGATGTAGTAGTCGAGACGCAGCAGGCTATCGAGATGGCAAGCATCTACAAGGATATTATTAACGGAACAAGAGAACTGCTGTCATCAGTGCTTAACAGCCGCCTGAACAATGTGATGAAGTACCTTACATCAATTACACTTGTAATGGCTTTCCCTACGGTAATATCGGGACTGTATGGAATGAATGTTGCCGGAATGCCGTTTGCCAATGATATTAACGGATTTATGATAATATGTGTAATGATAATTGTTATCTGTATTGTTGTGGCATTCTGGTTAAAACGCAATAAGATGCTGTGATTGGGAATAGAATTAGAATAATCAGGAATAATCAATAAAAATATAAGCCGGAAAATACCATTTAAACATTGTGTGATTAATGGTATGCTTCCGGCTTCTGTTTTATTATATCAGATGGCAGTTAAACTGTCTCATACTTGCGGATACATCCGAGTCCGAGAGCGTAAGGTCCTGTGTGGCATACTGTTACGGCTCCGATTTGTGAACCGATATCCTCGCAGAAAGTAACACCAAGTGCATCACCAATCTCCTTTTTGAACTGTGCGGCTTCTTCAAGGTCATATCCCCAGCCTATGATAAAGTTATAATCCTTAACATTGTGTCCCGGCTCGTTAAAATACTTCCTGGCAGCTTCGATAACTGATGTAAGTGACTTGGCGCGTGTACGACTTACTCCGCCAAGACCGATCTCGTTGTCCTTCATGATTATTGTAGGCTTAATCTTAATCCTGCTTGATATAAGAAGTGCAAGCTTACCGATACGGCCGTTCTTAATCAGATAATCAAGAGAACCGATTGTAAAGAAAATTCTCGTAGATTCCTTGAGCTTTTCGAGGTTCTCAACAGTCTTCTCATATGTAAGTCCGGCTTCTTTCATTCTTACGGCTTCGTTGACAAAAAGTCCCTGTGTTACAGTGTTGGTTGTTGAATTCATAACTGTAATAACAGCATCGGGATGCTCCTCAAGAACAAGGTCACGTGCAGTCTGGGCTGAATTATATGAACCGCTGAGTGAAGTAGAGATTGTAATACATATAACAGGTAAGCCCTTCTCAACATAAGGCATCATATGGTCTACGTAATCCTGTACAGAAGGGAGAGATGACTTGGGGAATATATTCTCCTCAACCATTCTTTTGTAAAGGTCTCTTGAATAGAGTTCCTCGCCATCCCTCAGGTAATTCTGTCCGTCTGTTGTAATGTATAAAGGAATAACGTCAACATCATGCTTTACAACATATTCCTTATCAAGATCACATGCACTGTCAGTTAAAATCTTAAACATCGTAATAATACCTTTCATAAATAAATGTGTCAATTAGTTAATACAGATATATTTGTCTCTTGATATAATAACACATAGTTTTCAAAACTACAATATAAAGTTTGTAATGCGGCGAAAAATGAGATTTATATTCCCTGATATTGATAAGGAGCTTTACGGAAAGCACGCAAAGAATATGATGAAGACAGATGTCAGGGACAATGGAGACAGATATGATAATACAAAAATAAATTAAATAACAAACTTTTGTTCGATTGCATATGGAAAAATGAATCCGGATATGCTATTCTTAATGTACGGCTTAATGCGTGATTGTAGTTAATATTATGGTTAAGAGGAGCATGGACGGATGAAAGAACATATTTATATAGCAATAGACCTGAAGTCATTCTATGCTTCGGTTGAATGCAGGGAGCGGGGGCTAGACCCTCTTACAACGAATCTCGTAGTTGCAGATGCCTCAAGAACGGAGAAGACAATCTGTCTTGCCGTGTCACCATCTCTTAAGGCTTACGGGATTCCGGGAAGGGCGCGCCTTTTTGAGGTTGTACAGAAGGTGCGTGAGGTTAACGCTATGAGACGCACTGCCGCAGGAGGACACAGGCTGTCGGAGAGCTCAAGTGATGCAGCGGTAATTGCGGCTGACCCGGATGTGGCTGTCGGATATATAACGGCACCTCCGAGAATGGCACTTTATATGGAATACAGCACACGCATTTACAATATTTATATGAAATATGTGGCACCTGAGGATGTTCACGTATATTCGATTGACGAGGTATTCATAGATGCATCACCGTATCTCGGAACGTATGGGATGACTGCGCGGGAGCTTGCCTCCAAGATGATACGGGATGTGTATGAACAGACGGGAATTACGGCAACGGCAGGGATAGGGACGAATCTGTACCTGTGTAAGATTGCGATGGATATAGAAGCCAAGCATGCCAGACCGGATGAGCATGGAGTGAGGATTGCATTTCTGGATGAAGAGGCGTACAGAAAGAAGCTATGGAATCACAGGCCTATTACGGATTTCTGGCGCGTAGGGCGCGGATATGCGAAGAAGCTTGAAGAAAAAGGCATATGCACAATGGGAGATATCGCAAGATGTTCCGTTGGCAGGCCGGGAGATTTTTATAATGAAGAACTGCTTTACAAGATGTTTGGCGTGAATGCGGAGCTTCTCATTGACCATGCATGGGGGTATGAACCGTGTACAATGGCTCAGATTAAGGCATACAGACCTGAGTCTAACAGCATAGGCTCGGGACAGGTGCTGCACTGCCCATATGATTATGAGGGAACAAGGCTTGTGGTAAGGGAGATGGCAGATCAGCTTGCACTTGACCTTGCAGGCAAAGGGCTTGTGACAGACCAGCTTGTCCTGACGATAGGATATGACATAGATAATCTCAGTAATGCTGATATTGCGCGCAATTATCATGGTGAGGTAACTGCTGACAGGTACGGAAGAAGGATTCCGAAGCCGGCGCACGGTACCGGGAATCTGCCTGTGTGTACATCATCCTCAAGAATACTGATTGATTCTGCAACTAAGCTGTATGAGCGTATAACCAATCCCGGACTTCTTATAAGACGTATTAACATTACAGCTAATCATGTGGTGCCGCATTCGGCAGAACCGGTAACACCAGCTCATAACAATACAACAGAAAAATATGAACAGCTAAGCCTTTTTGATACGCCGGGCTTTGACGGTTATGATGAGCGTAAGAAGCAGGAAGACAAGATGCAGGATATAATTGAAAAAGATGACCGCATGCAGCAGGCGGTTCTCGACATTAAGAAAAGATATGGCAGGAATGCGATTCTTAAGGGCATGAATTACGAGGAGGGAGCAACGGCGATTCAGCGTAATTCGCAGATTGGAGGTCACAGGGCATGAGTGATAATTATAGTGATAATTATGATGACATAATAGACCTTCCGCATCATGTATCCATGACACATCCGCGTATGAGCAGTGACATGCGTGCAGCCCAGTTCTCACCGTTTGCCGCCCTGACCGGGTATGAGGAATGTCTTGAGGAGGCAGTAAGGCAGACATCACGTTGGATTGAGCTTGACGATAGTATTAAGGAGATAATCAACAGAGAGCTTAACCTGACTAAGGAAAGACTTTTGCAAAAAGCATCCGGTGTATCCGTTAAGCTCACGTATTTTGTGCCTGATTCACGCAAGGAGGGCGGTGAGTACAGGACGGTTGAGGGCAATGTAAAGAAGATTGACGAGTATAATGGTGTTATTGTGCTGGATGACGGGGAGGAGATTGAGATTGGGAGAGTGAGGGGGTATAGCAATATAGGCGTGTAGAAGCATGTAATAAAATGCGCGAGATTTTTTCTCACAATATATTGAAAGACCTTTTTTAATATTATATAATGGGCATGAGAAAAAATCTCACGGAGGCAGACATATGATTTATGAATTTGCATTTGATAATTTTCGCTCATATAAAAATAAGGCAATATTGGATTTTACGGCAAAGCCAATAAATGAATTTGATGCTACACTAATACATGTTGATAATGATAAATTATTGCCGGTGTCAGTGATTTATGGACCTAATGGAGGCGGTAAGAGCAGCGTCCTCATGGCACTGAACTCTTTGCGTAATATTGTGCTTAGTCCGGTGATACAATTAGCTTACATGAAGAAAAAGAACGAACAGCTTGGCGAGGCATCTATAGCACAGCTACAGAGCAGCTTACAGGACAGACATGCGGAAACATATTATAAGCTGGATGATAATGGAAAGAACAGACCAACTAACTACAGCATTCTTTTTCGGGTAAGGGATTCTAAGTACAGATATGAGCTTTCGTGCCATAACGAGGTGATTATTACAGAAAATCTCTATCTTCAGAAAGGTGATGAAATAAAGCCGGTTTTTGAGCGGGATGAGGATGGAGTATATGTTTGTGATGAACTGAATGGCGTTGATCTTGAGAACATGAATGAAAGCCTTCCGCTGTTATCGTATATTTCGATGTTTAAGAATATTGAAATAGTTGATATGGCGATGAGTTTTTTTCTTCAAATCCGAATAATGAATTTTGACAGACCGGATAAGGACCGCCAGATTCTGGTGGATCAGATTGAACATGATAATACCAGAATCTGTAATGTAATACAGTCTATGGGAATAGACATAAGCGGTATTGAAGTTGAGTACAATGATGATGGAACTGTTAATGATATATATACAAGGCATATTCTGGAGAATGGAATTGAAAAAAGATTGACACTCTCCGAGGAGTCGAGCGGAACAAGGAAAATTATCAGTATATTACCGGTTATATTGAAAGGAATTGACCAGAATTGTTTATTTGCAATTGACGAGCTGGATGCAAAACTTCATCCGTTATTATTGAGAAGAATAATAGAATTGTTTACTGACAGGAGAATAAATAAAGGATCTGCACAGATGTTGTTTACATCACACGATTTAACAACAATGAGTAATGAAGTGTTCAGGAGAGATGAAATCTGGTTTTCAGCGCTCAATAGTTATGATGAATCAGTGTTGTATTCTTTAGTTGATTTCCGCAAAGACGGTGGAAACAAACCACGTAATGATGAAAATTACAGTAAACAATATATCGAGGGACGCTATGGAGCAGACCCATATTTTAGACAGATGAATGAGTGGAGGTAAGTGATTGAGCCTAAAACCTAAAAAACACAGCGAGATACAAAAGATAAAAGAAAAAATGGCAACAGAGAAGAGTAAGATGAATACAAAAAGTAAACTGCCGCCATATACAATGATTGTAAGTGAGGGAACCAAAACAGAGCCTTTTGATATGTACCCAGAATCCTGGACACATATTTACGAACTAGGCTGAACACATGGATGCTATCCTGTATTGCACAGGTGGCATCCATTTTGTTTTTGCCTGAATTCTTTTGTTATTATAATAATCTATATAGTCTTCAACCGCTTGTGAAAATTCTTCGAAAGAAGAATAATCTTTCTCATAACCATAATACATCTCGTTTTTTAATCTTCCAAAGAATGTTTCCATAATACAATTGTCATAGCAATTACCTTTTCGTGACATAGATTGTATAATTCCATGTTCCTGTAAGGCATTTCTAAAATAAGCATGTTGATACTGCCAGCCTTGATCAGAATGAAATATTAAACCTTCAACGGAAGGAAATTTTTCGAATGCTTTATTCAGCATTCGTTCTATCTGTCCAAGATTAGGACTCATGGATAAATCATATGAGATGATTTCATTTGTATTCATATCCAGTACTGGAGAGATATAACACTTTCCCCATGAAAAGTTAAACTGTGATACATCTGTGGCCCATTTTTGTAAAGGCGCAGTTGTACTGAAATCCCTGGCTATTATGTTGTCAGCAATCTTACCAATTTCACCCTTATAAGAATGATATTTCTCCTTTGGTCGTTTTCCAGCTAAGCCAGCTTTATGCATAAGACGCTGGACTCTTTTATGGTTCACCTGATACCCACGATTAATAAGTTCTCGGTGAACCCGTCTTACACCATACCTGCACTTGTTCTCAACAAAAACACGTTTTATTTCTTCTAGTATTTCTTGATTGCGTTCGGCAACAACATCGTTTCTGCTAATCTCAAAATAGTAAGTAGATCTAGCCATATGCATTGCTTTAAGGAGATACTTTAATTGGTATCCTTTTTCTCTGAGTTCTTTGATGATTGCTGCTTTTTCGCCTCGAGTTGCGCAGCCCATTTTTCTTGCCTCAAGGCGATCCGTTTTTTTATTACTTCATTCTCCGCTTTGATATATTCATTTTCAGTTCTCAGGCGTATCAGTTCTTCTCGTTCTGATTCTGTTAAAGGTAATGGATTTGTTGATTTCTTCATTCTCGGTTCCCTTGTTGGTCGTCCTTTTTTACTTTCTACTAACCCATTATATCCTTGTAATTTATATTTGTGTACCCATTGATAAAGCATTCCGGTGCTAATACCTGCTTCTATGGCAACTTTTTTCTTTGATATTCCTGCAATGACCTTTGAAACCAGTTCAAACTTTTCTTCTGGTGTCCACACCTTATTAAACACTTTATGTTTTAAAGCTTCTTGACCATGTAAATCAACCAATCTGGACCATTCTCGTATATTACTTTTGAGAGTATCTGGATTCACCCCTTCTGGGATATCGGGATACGAACCTGAATGATACAATTCAACACACATCAGTTTAAACTCATAACTATAACGCATAAAAATGCCCTCCTTACTGGTTGCCCAGTAAAGAGGGTACATATCA
>CDZW01030523.1_pt1 | contig 17311 bp, 16 predicted proteins | sample 557511 | NCBI WGS metagenome assembly CDZW01 (sample SAMEA3182067, study PRJEB8094) | gut metagenome | biome: human; feature: gut; material: Stool; isolation source: human stools | place: Canada | collected 2013-03-05 | reverse complement strand
TCGCCCCCTGCCCCGGCGATACGCTTCGCTGTCGCCCCCTGCCCCGGCGATACGCTTCGCTGTCGCCCCCTGCCCCGGCGATACGCTTCGCTGTCGCCCCCTGCCCCGGCGATACGCTTCGCTGTCGCCCCCTGCCCCGGCGATACGCTTCGCTGTCGCCCCCTGCCCCGGCGATACGCTTCGCTGTCGCCCCCTGCCCCGGCGATACGCTTCGCTGTCGCCCAGGTCCCGCCACACTTTTGTGTGGCGGGGGCTGTTTTTCTGCAGTGTGATATTGTGATATAGATAAGCAAATACCAATAAATTAAAGTGAATTACCTCTTCTTATAAAGAATCAGTTCGGGATTCGTCACGTTGGTTCCATTGACGTTATTTTTATCATATGTGCAGACCAGAATAAAGTCCATATCCGCAACAATGCCGAAGTACCTTTCACCACCGAATTCACATTCAAGCTGATTACCAAGATAAGTCTTCTGGTCATTGAGAAATTTTACTTTTGAATTATTCGGAAGTGTGTATTCGGGATTGACGTATTTTCCGATGAGAGCATTCAGCTTATCAAGCTTAGGCATTCCTTCTATATGAAGCTCATTGATTTCGTTAACCAACTGATGCTTGAATTCATCAAACTGTCCATTGTCACTGAGTTCTGCATATCTTTTCCAATAATCCAGTTGTGGAAGCAGATTTTTCAGGTAAGAGCGTGCCTGCTCCTCTGAAATATTTTCATTTACCATATTTTTTACACAGACATCAATCAATTCGTCCATATTGCTGTATGTGTAAGTTCCGTCGGCATAACACCATTTGCAATAGTCCTCATTCAATGAGCCGTCGCGGTCGCGGCCTATAATGGAATCGTCTTCAAGAGGCATTCCGCAGCACTGGCAGATGAGCCTGCGGGGTGCGCCCAGAAGTGTATTGATTGAAACATTGAACTCTTTGGATAAAAGCTTTAGGGTCTCTGTATTCGGAATTGTCTCTCCATTCTCCCAGCGTGATACTGCCTGCCGTGTCACCATGATTTTCTCTGCAAGTTCATCCTGTGACATTCCTCTTTCGGTACGAAGCTGTAAAATGATATTTTTTGTTTCCATAGCTGTCACCTCCATAAACATATCATACAGACAAATCCATGTTATGAAAAGCAACCTGCTGTTGCCATACCATATCTATATGATTTGATCATCACTCTTTGGTCATGACTTTCTTGCATCACCTTAGTTTACTCCAGACCATAAGAAAATCTTTTTCATTTGTAGCGCTGTCAAGACTTTCTGACCGGATTACAAAATGTTCCCTTTGGTAAAAAGCAACTGCCCTGCTGTTTTTTTGGTATACATTTAAACTCATAGCAGGCTTTATTGCCTTTATATAATCCAGAAGCTGCCTGCCGATACCCTTTGAGCGCATAGTTCTTTCCACGAAAATTCCTTCTATGTAATCTTCGTTTAATCCTATAAAACCGCTTATATGTTTTGAAGCGTTATCTTCATATACATATATTTCAGCCTGTGGCAGCATGTCCTTAACCATATCGGCATTATCCAGCCAGTATTGTGCAGGAATAAAGCTATGTGCATCTATATTTGAATCCAGCCATATCTGCATAATTGGTAATAAATCATTTTCATTAAATTCACGAATCATAGTAAGCCTTTCAAAATGGAGGTTGTCTGTTAATTAATTAGCTTAACGCCTTTATCAGCCTGAAGACCTGCTTCGCGGTGGCAGAAGCGTTAAGGCGTGCGGTGTCAGGTGACATTGCTTCCTCAAGTGTAGTTATGCCGGTAAGTATTGGAAAAAATGCGTCGATTCCGTTATCGTTGCATACACCGGCATCATCTGAGGCGCATCCGCAGAATGCAATAACAGGTATTCCGTATTCCTTTGCAATTGCGGCAACGCCGGCAGGTGCCTTACCCATAATGGTCTGGCTGTCAAGGCGTCCTTCTCCTGTTACTACGATATCGGCAGTCCTGATATATTCGCGCAGATTGGTTGCCTCAAGAATTATGTGTGTGCCTGATTCAAGTGATGCGTTAAGAAATGTATGAAATGCGAATCCCAGTCCTCCTGCCGCACCTGAACCGGGGAAGCAGGCATTAGCATTGCCGGATGTCATTCCGGCAATGTCTCCGGCGATATCCGCATAATGTGCCAGCCATGTGTCCATATCGGCAATCATTTGGGGAGTTGCACCTTTTTGCGGGCCGAACACAGCACTACAGCCACTGGCACCGCAGAGAGGGTTGGTTACGTCACAGGCAATACGGAAGGTGCATTCCGAAAGCTCAGGCAGTGCATTATCTGTTGTGATGTTTTTAAGATTTTTAAGACCTATGGCACCAAAAGGAACCTGACGCCCCTTATCGTCAAGCATACCGAAGCCAAGAGCCTGCAGCATACCGATGCCGCCGTCATTGGTTGCGCTTCCGCCAATACCGATTATAAAATCGCGGCAGCCCTCGTTAATGGCATCCTTTATAAGCTCACCCACGCCATATGTAGTTGTATAAAGCGGATTGCGCATATCAGCAGGAAAATCCGCGGGAACCAGAGTAATTCCGGCTGCCTTGGCCATCTCGATTACGGCAGTGGAAGAGCCGTTGCTGTTTAGTATTCCGTACATGCTCTTTACAGGCCTGCCGACAGGTCCGGTTACGGTAATATTTTTAATGATGCCGTTATTGCCGGCTGTAAGTGCGGCGACTGTGCCTTCGCCGCCATCAGCAAGCGGTCTTATCGTAATATTGGCATCAGGCATGGCACTGCGTATACCGTCAGCAATACTGTTGCCGGCTTCGTATGATGTAAGACTTCCTTTAAATGAATCAATCGCAATAACTATTCTCATAGCTGGTCTCCATTCCTGCCCGGTTTCCGGGACATCTCAAGTCTGCTCAGGCACAAAAAGCTGTGGCTGCATGCAGCATTTATAAGATAAGTATATCAGTATATTTTAAAATGTCAGTAAAAATGTTACGGACTGACATATCAGGATTGCCGCATAAAGATTCCGGGTCATGTCAAGGGTTGCATGAACCGTAATAAGCAAATATAATAAATAAGTATGTATAAGCTATTTGTGCCTGCGGAATGGAGGATTGTTATGTCATTAGAGAGAGCAAAGAAATATCTTAAGGATAAAGGATTTGGAGACAATATTATAGAGCTGGAGGATTCAAGTGCCACGGTTGAGCTTGCGGCACAGGCACTGGACGTTGAGCCGGGAATGATTGCAAAGACGATGTCATTCATGCAGGGTGACAAGCCGGTGCTCATTCTTATGGAAGGAACCGCTAAGATAGATAACAGAAAATATAAGGACACATTTCATGTTAAGGCGAAGATGATACCATTTGATGAGGTTGAAGGAATCGTGGGACATGCTCCGGGTGGTGTGTGTCCGTTTGGAATCAATGACGGGATTGAGGTCTATCTTGACGAGAGCCTTAAGAGATTTGATACGGTATATCCTGCGGCCGGCAATGACCACAGTGCGGTACGGCTTACGATTGACGAGCTTTCGGATGCGGCCGGTGCGGTATCATGGGTCGATGTGTGTAAGGAACAGCAGGAATAAGGAGTTGTATGAAGAAGATTGTACTTGGAATACTGGCACATGTTGATGCCGGTAAGACAACGCTTGCGGAAGGGATTCTGCATGCATGCGGGACGATAAGAAAAGCAGGACGTGTGGACCATAAGGACGCATTTCTTGATAACGGCGAGATGGAGAGGGCGCGTGGAATTACGATTTTTTCCAAGCAGGCGAGAGTTACGTGGAAGGACTGTGACATAACAATCCTTGATACGCCGGGACATGTTGATTTTTCGGCTGAGATGGAGAGAACTCTGCAGGTGCTTGACTATGCGCTTCTTGTGATAGACGGCAAAGACGGTGTGCAGGGGGATGTCCATACTTTATGGCAGCTCCTTGGCAGATACCGCGTGCCTGTGTTTATATTTGTAAATAAGATGGACCAGCCGGGAACGGACCGGGAAGCTGTTCTGACAGAGCTTAGGAATAAGCTTGATAATAATATCATGGAGATTCCGTCAGACATAGCATCTGAGCCTGAGGCAGCAGAAGAGCTTGCAATGTGCAGCGAACAGCTTATGGAGGAATATCTTGAGAATGGCAGTATAGAGGCTGACTCTGTTAATGACGCAATCTGCGAAAGAAAGCTCTTTCCGTGCTTCTTCGGTTCGGCGCTTAAGGAGGAAGGAATTACAGAACTTCTTGACGGAATTAATTCCATGACTGAGAACATGGAATATCCTGAGGAATTCGGCGCAAGGGTATATAAGATAGGACGCGATGCGTCAGGTGTCAGACTTACGTATATGAAGGTTACAGGCGGCACACTCAGGGTTAAGATGATGGTTGGCAACAGCTGCAGTGCTGATGGAGACAATGTATGGGAGGAAAAGGCTGACCAGCTTCGTCTGTATAACGGTGCGGGCTATCAGATGGCGGAAAAGGTTGAGGCAGGCGATATATGCGCGGTAACCGGACTCCTGAAAACATTTGTGGGACAGGGACTTGGAATTGAGAGTGAGAACTCGGCGCCGGTGCTTGAACCGGTAATTACCTACCGCCTTATTCTTAATGATGAGACTGACCCGGTTGTTGCGCTTGGCAAGGTGAGGCAGCTTGAGGAGGAAGAGCCGGAGCTTCATGTCACATGGCAGGAGGAGAGCCGTGAGATTCATATTCAGGTCATGGGGCAGGTGCAGATGGAGATTCTTAAGAGCACGCTTGCGGAAAGATTTGGCATCGAAGCTGAATTTGATGCGGGAAGCATTGTCTACAAGGAAACACTTGCAGAGCCTGTTGTGGGAATAGGACATTTTGAGCCATTAAGACATTATGCGGAGGTACATCTGCTGATGGAGCCGGGAGAGCGCGGAAGCGGCGTACAGATTGCTTCGTTATGCAGTTCGGATGAGCTTGATAAGAACTGGCAGAGACTTATTCTGACACATCTTGAGGAGAGAATACATCCCGGCGTGCTTACCGGATCAGAGCTTACGGATGTGAGAATCATTCTGATTGCGGGAAGGGCGCATGATAAGCACACCGAGGGCGGCAATTTCCGTCAGGCAACATACCGCGCCGTGCGTCAGGGGTTGAGAAGCGGGCGTAATATCCTGCTTGAGCCGTGGTTTGATTTCAGGCTTGAGGTCCCTGCTGACAACATAGGAAAAGCGATGTCGGATGTGACAAGGATGCATGGGGAATTCCAGCCGCCGGTAACTGAGGGAGATAAATGCATTCTCTCCGGAAGCGCCCCTGCGGTAGCTATGCGTGATTACAGCAGGGAAGTAACAGCATACACAAGGGGACATGGCAGGCTTACATGTACCCTTAAGGGATATGAGCCGTGCCATAATGCTGAGGAAGTAATTGCCGGATGCGGTTATGACCCGGAAGCAGATACCGCCAATCCCACAGGTTCGGTGTTCTGTGCGCATGGTGCAGGTTTTGTTGTGCCGTGGTATGAGGTAAGGGACTATGCACATGTTGAAGATGGCTGGAAGCCGGATGACGGCAACGGCACATATACAGCTAATGCTGTGAATAATGAAAATGAAATAGGCGGAATCGCAGTTCCTCTCAAAAACGCATCATACAGAAGCAGTGAGCAGTACATAACACAGGAGGAGATTGAAGAGATATTCCGTCAGACGTACCGCAAGAAGCCGGAGGAATTGAGCCTTTTCAAGAAACATAACGGAAGAAAATATTCCAATACGGGAGGCCAGGACCGGACAGGCAGGGTATCGGAAAAACGCTATATACCTAAGCAGGAGCCGCTTGATGAATATCTGCTCGTTGACGGATATAATATTATATTTGCATGGCCGGAACTTAATGAGCTGTCGAAGGACAATCTGGACAGCGCAAGAAGAAAGCTTATGGACATACTCTGTAATTATCAGGGATATAAGGGCTGTAATCTGATTCTTGTATTTGATGCATATAAGGTGAAGGGGAATCCGGGTTCGGTTGAAAAATATCATAACATTTATGTTGTGTATACAAAGGAAGCGGAGACGGCAGACCAGTATATCGAGAAGACAGTTCATGACATGCACCAGACGCCGCCTAACAAGGGAAGATACCGTGTGACAGTGGCAACGTCCGATGCGCTTGAACAGATGATAGTGTGGGGCAACGGAGCCCAGAGAATATCAGCACTTGGTTTCAAGGCTGATGTTGAAAATGCATCACAGGGCATTAAGATGGAGAATCTGTAGTATTACCCACAGTGCCGCATGCGTTGCAGACAGCATCCATGGCAGCTTTATCAAAATCAAAATGCACACGTCCGCTTTCAGTTGCGGCACCCAGCTTATTATAGAATTCTATCGAGGGCTTATTCCAGTCAAGGCAGCTCCACTCCATGCCGGAATAGCCCTCTTTTGCTGCAATCTCTGCAACCTGCATGAACAGCGTTCTGCCAAAACCGTTTCCGCGGTATTCATCCTTTACAAAGAGGTCTTCAAGATAGATTCTGCCTGCTGCTGCAAATGACCCGAATATCGGGTAATAAAGTGCGTATCCGACAGCACTTCCGTCTATCTCAGCAATCAGAACCCCGGCTGCCATGCGCTCAAAAAGCCAGTGACGAAGCTGCTCAACGGTTGCCGTCATATCCTGTGGGCGTTTCTCATATTCGGCCAGCCCGCGGATAAGTCCGTGTATTACGGGTGTGTCCTGTGGTGTGGCTCTGCGTATTGTGAGATTAGTGGTCATGGGAGTACTCCTTTTATAACTTTTTATAACTTTTTACAATAAAGAAAATGTATTCTTCGTAGAACCCATTCCTGGGAGAACTCATTCCCAGGAAAATCCGCCCACCGCTCAGAAGAGATAACGTCTTCCGTGATGAAGCATTCCGGAGCAGGGGCAAGCACATGCCTTGTCACATTGAATATGCCACGGGCATTGCAAAGAACCGATGGTGCATCACCAAACATTACATTGCGAGCAGCGCCGCAGTCAATATATGCCTGTGCAAGCTTTACAAAATCCTCAGATATGTGCGGCTGGGATGCATTATAATGCTTACGCATATAGACGGTATGGCTGTTGCCGGAATTGTCGATAACCGACAGCTTCATAGGCTTATCTGAAAGGCGGTTAGGAACATTAAGAACTTCCTCGACACTATGTATATATGTGTTGCGGGCATGTGTGACGCCTATCAGAAGAATCTTTCCGTCCACGTCCTTAAGGCGGTCATAGCAGCCGCCCGGAGTGCATGGGGTGTTGCATGAGAGTTCGCCCGCTATATAGCTTTCGGCATTGCGCCCAAAGGCAGCAATGCTGTGTGTAGGATGCAGCGAACGGACTACACCCGGACGCTTGCGGAAAAGCTCCGTAAGAATGCCGACACAGCTTTCACTGTTGCTGACATCAAATACGGGATTGGATTCGTTCACAGTCTTCCATGTATGCGTAGGAAGCAGCAGCAGACCGTCTGCAAAGAATTCCATGAGCGCGTCAAGCACAGTGTCGGCACCGCCTTCAACATTGCCGACTGCTTTCATGGATGAATGTATAAGAATTGTCTCAGAACCTGTAAGTCCCATGGATTTCAGGTCATTAATAATGGATGATTTTGTCATGGCTGTCACCTTTTGCCCCTTGGTATCATTTTATTTTAGTATATATTTTAACATTTATTTAAAATAAAAGCACTACAATACCAAGTATAACAAGGATTATTCCGGTTGCACGATTGAGTGTTGCAGGCGTTGCTTTGTTGGCAAATACGGCGGCAATACGCGCCCATATAAGTGTAAACACTATGCAGAGCAGGCATACCGTAATGTCAGGCATACCGCCGATTGCAAAATGTGAGACAGCGCCGGTGAAAGCCGTGAAAGCCATGATAAATACGCTTGTGCCTACGGCAGTCTTCAGCTCATAGCCAAGAACCGATGTGAGGATAAGAAGCATCATCATGCCGCCGCCTGCACCGACAAAGCCGCAGATAAAGCCGATTATCATGCCGCATATAACAGACTGTATTGCACGCTTCTTTGCGGATACACCCTGCATTGCTTCCTTTGTAGTCATGACAGGACGTACAATGAACTTAATACCGAGAAGAAGTGTCATAAATACAGAAAAATTACCCATTGCTGCTGAAGGAACAAGGCTTGATATATAGCTTCCGACAACAGTAAACGCAAGTACCGTAACCATCATGATAAGTCCGTTGCGGATATCAAGATTCTTGTTCTTACCATAGGTGTACGCTGATACGGCGCTGGCAAGCACGTCTGATGACAGTGCAATTCCGACTGCGATATACGGATCCATTCCAAGAAATGTAATAAGAATAGGACTGATGACCGCTGCGGCACTCATACCGGCAAAGCCTGTGCCAAGCCCGGCTCCCATACCGGCAAAAAATGTTACTATAACTGTTAATAAAAATTTACTCATGCTGACCTCCTGTATGTTGAGAATTAAGAATATTGTCAATGTTATCTTCCATTACATGTACAACATTGTTGAGAATACTGCGTGTATTGGCATCCATTCCGGCAAGAAGCTGATCCATAAAGCTGCGCTGGAGCTGCTGCCCGCGGCTGATGACATCGGATGCCCTGTCTGTGCAGATAAGCTCAACCTTGCGGCGGTCACCATCAACAGTCTGCCGTGTCAGGTAACCTTCACGGACAAGCCTGTCCACATTCACAGACACAAGATTAGCCTTAAGCTTACGCACCTCAACTATGTCGCTTGCAGTACGGTACGCCGGATTATTGGCAAGAAACATAAGTATGTCAAATGCGGTCTGCGGCAGATTAAGCTCCTGACAAAGTGGTCTGCACATGGCATTGTAGGCAAGAGAGAGCTTTCTTGCAAATTCGATATTTATAAAGCTGGTATTGGATTTCAAGGTGTCACATCCTTTCTGAAAATTCATATTTGAATAGTTCAAATTTGAAATAATTATAGTATATGCAGCGAAAATGTCAACCGTCATTTTTACTCGAAATGTGGGTAATATATACTATTTATGCAAAAATATATTGTAAAGCATATAAAAGAATGGTATGGTTATGGCGTAGATAATTATAGGGTGTAATTATCAATTGGGTGAGGAGTATAATATATTTTATAAGGGAGAAAATGGATGAAAAACAACTTCAAAAAATTTGTCACAAGATTAGTGGCAGTGATGCTTGCGGCTGCAATATCGGCGGGCCTGCTTCCGTGTACATTGGTATATGCACAGGATAAGGAGAATCCGGTATATCCGTATACGATATTTGCCGGTTCCGGTGATGATGGTGCTATCACAATTAAGGCAGACAGCTTCAATGTTAATGGTGATATCGCAACGAATGGAACAATTATTGCATCGGGTAATCTGAATATAAACGGTAAAAAGACAGAAAAAGCCGGTGAGCAGATGATATCAGCGGTAAAAAGGCTTGAAGCCGCATATTACAGTGGCAATAACGTAAAAGACATTTCAGGGGATTTTCAGAAAAAGGATACTAATATAAACATCAACAATCCAATGCGTGTATCAGGCACGCTCGGTCTTCAGGGCAATGTGAGCCTTAATGCGGCAGTGATTGCGGACGGAGACATAACAATATCAGATGGAGTACTCAACTGCAATTCACCGTTAATCTGCTCCAGAACGGGCAGCATAACAATAGAAGCCGGCAGTGCGGGGCTTGGTGGTCTTATATATGCACCGGAGGGTGCAGTCACATTAAAATCAGACAATCTCAACCTTAACAATATAGTAATAATAGCGGACAATGTAATTATCAGCGGACGCAATATCAATGCCGGATATGGAAGAAGCGCGGCGGCAGCGATAGGAACCGAATCGGATGAGCCTGAGCAAAAGCCGGACACGCTTGATGCATTTATCCTGCTTTTCGGAGAATATGATGCCGGAACAGGAAATATAGAGCTTGGCTGGATAACAGACTGTGAAGCAGCAGACTGTGAGATACAGGAGTCGGATGACGGAAGCTCATATTCAAAGACAGCCGCTGTCAAGGACACATCCGAATATACATATGCCGTAAAAGAAGCATTTCCTTTAAAATACATACGCATAGTATTAACAGACTCAGAAGGAAGGCGCAAGACAAGCGAACCACTCGTAATACACAGCAATGGTGACGGCTACGAGGCAAAGATGGTGGACAGCGACAATGACGGACTTCCTGATGCTTATGAAAAGATGCTCGGAACCAACCCAGATAATGCAGATACGGATTCAGACGGTCTGACAGATTATCAGGAGATAGTGCTTACAGACACAGATCCATTAAAATACGATTCGGCAACTCCGGGAATATCAGATGCCGATGCCGACGGTGATAACGATGGCTTAAGCAATATAAGGGAGATACAGCTCGGAACAGATGCGGCAAGAACGGATACTGACGGAGATGGGCTGACGGATTATGAAGAGACAGAGATATATGGTACAGATCCGCTTAATCCTGATACGGACAATGACACCATATCGGACAGGGATGAGATATTGGCAGGACTTAATCCGCTCAATCCATCAACAAATGGTGTGCCTGATGCGGAATATACATTTGCCCAGACAATAAGCAAAGACAGCAATGTATTAAAAGAAATCAATACAGATGATAACCCATATGAATTATCAATAGACATTACGGCGGCAGGATATGCGGAGGGCAGCATTGAAGTGGAAGAAAGCGGCTATTCCGCGGCGATTGCCAATGACATGATTCTTGGAAAGGCAGCCGAAATCAGATATTCAAACAGAACCGATAGAATTACCGTTAAATTTTCCAATGTTTCATATGAAAGCAGCAAAGCGGAGAATGACAGCGGGGCATTTGCGGGAATAAAAAGATTCAACATATTCAGGTATTTTGAGGAAGTAAACATGCTGCTTCCTGTTGAAACATATTATGACGAGGCTTCAGGCACGATATATACAGATACGGACATGACAGGAACCTACTGCCTCGTTGATATGGAAGAATGGCTTGATGCAATAATGCCGGAAAACAGCGGCTCAGAGACAGCAGGCACAGATATCGGTGTGATGAGCTTACAGGCGGATACAGAGGTTATGGCTTTGAACGGAAGTCCCACAGAAGCAGCTCAGCATGCAGTAACGGTACCTGCCGGGGATATTGAGATATCTCAGTACAACGGACATGGATATGCAATATTTGACATGGACATGACATGGGAAGAGGCAAGGGATTATTGTCAGTCACTTGACGGACACCTTGTTACAATAGGCAGTCTTGAGGAGAATATGTTCATACAGTCATTGGTATCTAATGCAGGAATAAAGTATGCTGCAATAGGAATGAGTGATGAGGAAGAGGAAGGCACATGGGTATGGGTGACCGGAGAGCCTATGGACTTTACATTCTGGAATTATCGCGAGCCTAATAATGCCGGTAATGAGGGACAGGATCATGGGTATATGTATGACAATGGACGATGGGATGACGGATTTTATAATGTGAGATATCCGTTTATATGCGAATGGGATAATGGCTATACAAGTGATAATCAGTATATGTCATTTACCCCTACCGGCTGGAAATGGATAAAACTTAAGGACAAGCTGTCACCGAGAAATAAGGTCGATACTGATGAAGATGGACTTGTAGATTGGCAGGAAGTAAAATCGAATCTGCTAAAAACAGACGAAAATGATAATGTAATATTACCTACTTTCGAAGAAATATTAGAGCAGCTTGGCCCTGAACAATCAGTTATAGACAGTGCCTTAAAAATGTCTATAGCTAATAATGGAGATTTTGTAAGAGAAAAAATTGATAAACTTCGTTCGAAAAGAGTGCTTCCGTTGAATTCAGACCCAACCAAAGAGGATTCAGATGATGATGGACTCATGGATGGAAGAAATGTAGTATACAATAATAAGGTATTGGTTCCTACAGATTCTGCACCTTTTTATGCTAATGGAGATAAGAAAATATGGGATGCACAAAGAAAACAGATAGACGCAGGAAATATACAAACACAATATGCAGATGATGATATTCCATATAATAAGCCAATGAATATAGCAGCTAAATATGCAGATTTAATTGTGGATGGTTTTTTAAAAATTGATTCAGAAGATTATAAACAGATTGCTACTTATTGTAGAAAACATGTTAAAGAGTATTTTAATTCTGAAAAAGATGCAAAATATGGTGCGGAATTCCTGAACTTTATTTATGATAGGGAAAGAGTTGCATACCATTCAAGACCTGAAACATGGCAAAAAGCATTTGGGTATAATGATAATTATGATATTATATTTGATAATGGTACTTATATGAAAGCAAATAAGATAAAATTTGAACATAATGGTAAAGAACATATATTATGGTCATGGAAAGGTGATTATTGGAATTTACAGAGTGGGGCAGAAACCGGCGTTTATGTGTATGATAGATCAATTAAAAATATTTCACAGTATAATGCAATAGATGTAAATATGCCAATGACTCTCTCATTATATTATATTAGAGATGATGGGGAAATAGACAGCATATTCAATTGGGTACCGGATGAATATCAATGGTGGATAACTGGATTTAATGCAAATTATAATAAAAAGAATCCAGACAATATGAAAAGTATATGCTCTGTAGATTTCTCATATAATCCGGATATGTATAAAAGTATAAGAATTATAAGCTATGACAGAGATAAACTTATATTTGATGATAAAAATTGTACTGTATGGATAATATTTTAGATGTTGCATAAAATCATGCGGTAAGTTATTTGTACATGTTTGGATTGGCGTGTACAAACCTATTTAATCTGATGAAGAACTACAACTATAGACAGGAGGCCGAAATGAAGAAATATATATTATCATTGTTGGTAATTGCGATTGTATGCGTTGCGGGCTGTGGATTAAAAGCACATAATAATGACTCACATTATATAAATGCAGAACAGGAAGGAAATGACAGCGAAAAAATGCTGTATGAAATCCTTCAGTGTTTTAATGACAAGGATGCGGACAGATTAAAGGGGATGTTTGCTCCTGACATAAAAGATAAATATGACATTGATGGTCAGATAAACTACGCATTCAAAATGTACAACGGAGAATCTGTGTATGATGGAGAAGTACGAAACGGAGGTATAGCGAGCAGCACCATAAAAGACGGGATATATATTGAAAAAACAGTTGATGCGGTACTGAACGGAATTAAGACAAATCAGGAGGAAACATTCAGGATAACAATTATCAGAAGAGTTGTAGATGATGCTGTCCCACAGGCAGTCGGATTGGAAAAAATATATCTACAGGATGGAGATTATAAAGCCAAAGCTGTAATAGGAAAAACTTATAGAGGAGAAGAAACAGATATCAGGCAGCAGAACCAGACAGTTGATGCTGATGTGGATGAAACGGCATCAATAATAGTTACGAATGGGCAAACAGATAAAGATAAAGTATTGCAGAATGGAAATGAAAACATAATCTATGTGGAAAATTTACTACAGAGTATGAACATGACACCATATGAAGGTAATGAAGAAGAGTATTCCCAATATGATTATAAATTTACTGTTCTTAATCGTAAGAATCAGCTTAAAAGTATGTATACAATGACTAATAACCATTGCTGTATAACCGATAAGGACTACAAGGATACATATTACACAATTGATGACACTTCCACCTACAACGAACTAATAGAATTTGCAAAATCGCTGGTGGATTAAGCATTGCAATACGTATCTGTGACAGATGGGCTGTGCCGACCTGTTTGTCACAGGTGCTTAGCTGCTAAGAAACAACTATGATAGCATGCATAAAATTGGGCACCGGATGAACCTCAATGGTGGATAACCGGATTTAGCAGGAAGGATATGTTTTTTATTAATCATGATAAACTCAGAATGATCTGTTCGGTGGATATGTCATCAAAAAAAGAGATTTATATGGAAATGAGTAAAAAATTCAGAACAAATAAAGATATCATTTTTGATGATGATATCTATACATTATGGGTGACATTTTAGATAAGATAGGAGAGTATATGAATAAAAAAGTAAAATATGGCATAGCAGGTGCATGCCTGATGCTGATTATCTTCATTGTATATATGATATGTACATATAACCCGGACAGATATTATAAATCATATGAAGAAGAAAACTATGCTATCGTAATGGAAATAATAAGATGCTTTGACGAAAGAGATTCGGCAGCCTTGGAAAAAATGTTTTCAAATAATGTGCGTAGTCATAATTCAGTGCGTGCACAGATACAGTCAGCGTTTGCAATATATAACAGTAAATCGTCTTCCTGTGAGGAATTTTTTGATCAGGGTGTGTATGAAAGCAACGCAAGTTATGGCCGGTATTTGTATAAAAGTGTTGGTGCAGATATGAAAAAAGTGGTACTTGAAGATGGAAAGGAGTTTGATATTGGGTTTATCAGATGTGTAATAAATGAAAAAGATTCTGATGAAGTAGGAATGAGAAAGATATATCTTACAGATCCTGAATATGGACATCTTGCGATAATAGGTGATGTTGATCATTACACTGAAAAGATAGTCAGACGTAATATAGATGCGTCTAACGGAATTACAGAAGAGTATATAGATGAAACGGCATCAATAATAGTTACGAACGGGCAGACAGATAAAGATAAAGTATTGCAGAATGGAAATGAAAACATAATCTATGTGGAAAATTTACTACAGAGTATGAACATGACACCATATGAAGGTAATGAAGAAGAGTATTCCAAATATGATTATAAATTTACTGTTCTGAATCGTAAGAATCGGGTTAAAGCATGGTATACATTTAGGGATGAAAAATGCAGAGTGAGGGATAAAGACAGTAAAATTACATATTACACAATTGATGACACCTCCACCTACAACGAACTAATAGAATTTGCAAAATCGCTGGTGGATTAAGCATTACAATACGCATCTGTGAGGGGCTGTCGCTTTAACGATTGAAAATCGTTAAGCCAGCCGGGAGTATCCCAAAGTTTGTGTAAACCTCCAAACTGATGTAAGATAAAATTACTCAGTTTGGAGGTTATTTTTATGGCAAGAAGAAAAGACAGCCCACAAAAAGCAGCAATGAGAGAAATGATGCGTGACTATCTGAAAAATAATGATATCAGCATCAAAGACGGCACCGATGTAAATAGCATCATGCGTGACATGATGTCTGTCCTTTTGGAAGGTGCTTTGGATGAATAACTGGATGAGGAATTAGGATATTCCAAGTATGACTATCGAAACAAAGAAACAGACAATAGTAGAAATGGACATTCCAGCAAAACCATGCACACCAGTTATGGAGATATGGATGTAGCTATACCAAGGGATCGTAACGGTGATTATGAACCACAGCTGATTAAAAAATATCAGAATACCGTAACTCAGGACATGGAAGAAAAAATACTTTCCATGTATGCCAAGGGAATGACAACTGGAGACATTGAATCCCACATGCGTGAATTATACGATATTGATATTTCTGACAGCACAATCAGCCGGATCACAGACAAAATCCTGCCGATTGTAAAAGAATGGCAGGAACGCCCTTTGGAAGAAGTGTATGCTGTAGTATTTATGGATGCAATCCACTATCACGTCCGCAGTGAAGGACGTATTGTAAAACGTGCGGTTTACATTGCCCTTGGTATCGATATGAATGGGAAAAAAGATGTTCTTGGAATGTATGTTGGAGAAAACGAAAGTGCAAAGTTCTGGCTTTCTATCATGAATGGATTAAAAAACAGAGGCGTTGAGGATATCCTGATTGCATGCGTTGATGGTTTAAATGGATTTCCACAGGCAATCGAGGCTGTTTATCCAAAAACAGAGATTCAACAGTGTATCATCCATCAGATTCGTAATTCAACGAAGTTTGTTTCATACAAAGACATCAAAAAACTGATGGCTGATCTGAAGCTTGTATATGCAGCTCCAACGGAAGAAACAGCTTTAAATGAGTTAGAATTGTTCAAGGATAAATGGGATTCCAAGTACCCGAAAATCTATAAATCCTGGAATGATAACTGGGCAACCCTGTCTACTTATTTCAAATATCCGGAGGCAGTAAGACGGCTAATTTATACCACAAATGCCATTGAAGGATTCAACCGCCAGCTCAGGAAAGTGACCAAAAGCAAGACGGTTTTTCCGTCAGATGATAGCCTTTTAAAAATGCTGTATCTGGCAACCATGGATATCACGAAAAAATGGACCGGTCACAGGCAGGACTGGGGACAGATCCATTCCCAGCTTGAAATTTATTTTGAAGAACGTCTGGCAGGACGGAACCTGTAAAGCAGTCAATTTTAGGCAGGTTTTATTGACATGCCAAAAAACTACTTTATAATGCAGATATGGGCAGAATCCGGAAAATCGGCTCTGCCCATTTGTAACTATTCACAAATCTTATATCAGTTTTTAACGTTTACACAAAACTTGAAACGGTCTCGATTTTTGAGCCGAAAGATATCCGTTGTAGCCCTGTGCATAGGTATTAAGATCTCGAAAACCATTTTTCTTTTTTACTTCATTTCCAATCATGGTTTTCAGACCATTTATCCTGGAATCTCCTAGGATATTTGGATCTATCCCAAGAGTCGAAACAATCTCACGTGGAAGATTGCCCTTTGACAGTTCCTCCCAAAACAGGTTTTTAAATTCTGCTGATAAATGTACAATGCTCGGTGATACATCTAATACATATTTACTATTTCTCAGTGTGAGCATTTCTTGTTCTGTAAACTTTTTGTTTGCCATAATTTCCTCCAATTCATTTTTTTGTAATATCAATCTGAATTGAAGTCAAAAACCGATCTTGTCCCAAATAAAGGGTTTTATCAGCACCATGTCTGAAGTTAAGGGTTCCCTGTAAACTCATTGTCTAGATTTAAGGGTTTTCATTAAAACTTACTGTCCAATGGTAAGGGGTTTAAAAACTCAAACTGTCTAATCTATAGGGTACATTTTAATAATAACTGTTATATCTTGTTATAGAAATCTCGTCAAACCCTTGAAAACACTTAACTTTTCATTGGTGTCCTCTCCAGTACATCTTGTATCGTGTTATATCGTTCTACCTTTGTTTACGAACCCTAGTAAGGGAAAAATGAGGGAAAGAAAATTTGGTAACAATTTATGAAAAATGGCAGTTGGAACCGGATGGAATGCTTTAATATATCTATAGGATATTAATAAGGGCAAAGTATTATTTGTTATTCTTAATTTCCAAATACTTATTATATACGGA
>CDZW01009919.1_pt1 | contig 17687 bp, 13 predicted proteins | sample 557511 | NCBI WGS metagenome assembly CDZW01 (sample SAMEA3182067, study PRJEB8094) | gut metagenome | biome: human; feature: gut; material: Stool; isolation source: human stools | place: Canada | collected 2013-03-05 | reverse complement strand
AAAACATTCATGTATAATACAGCATGTCGTCACGATATTGGGCTTTCGCCAAGTGGTAAGGCACTGGATTCTGATTCCAGCATTTCGGGGGTTCGAATCCCTCAAGCCCAGCTAGAAACCTCTCGTAGTCATACGGGAGGTTTTTTTGTGCGAGTAGCGATGAGAATAGATGTAGAAAGGCAACAGTCATACTTGCACTGAAATTATTATGAAAGGGCTGGTGAAGCTGCCAGCATAGGTGTTGTTATGATAGAGTTAGGAAAAACACAGTGTCTTAACATTGTAAAGGTAACAGATTTCGGAGTATATCTTGGAACAGAAGAAGATAAAGTCCTTCTTCCTAAAAAACAGGTTCCAGATGATGTTGAAGTGGGAGATGCTCTCACTGTATTTGTTTACAGGGATTCAAGCGACAGACTTATTGCAACTACTAATAAGCCAAAGATTCAGCTTGGAGAACTTAAGAGACTTAAAGTATCACAGGTTACGGGTATCGGCGCATTTCTTGACTGGGGACTTGAAAAAGACCTTCTAATGCCATACAAGGAACAGACAACACATGTATCAGAAGGCTCAGAGTACCTTGTTGCTCTCTACATAGATAAGAGCGGCAGACTTGCAGCTACTATGAGAATTAACAAATATCTTGAAAAGTCAGACACACTTGTAAAAGACAGTGCGGTTACAGGTACTATAATAGGAATAACTCCAGATTACAGAGCGTATGTTGCAGTTGAAGATAAGTACGACGCATTTATTCCTATGTCAGAAGTATTTGAGCCACTTAGTGTCGGTGAGGTTATTCACGGACGTGTTTCAAGAGTAAGAGAAGATGGAAAACTTGTTATAAGTCTTAAGCAGAAGGCTTATATCCAGATGGACGAGGATTCAGTACAGATATATGATACTATAATAAAGAAGGGTGGCAGTCTTGGATTTACAGACAAGGCAGACCCTGAAATTATCAAGAAACATTTTAATATGAGTAAAAATGCTTTCAAGAGAGCTGTAGGAAGGCTTCTCAAGGAAGGAAAAATTGAGATAACACAGGATTCAATAATTCTTAAAAAATAGTTCCATGGAAATTAGCTTCTTTAATGAATATCTTGAATGAATATGACGATTGCGGTACAATATATTCAATGCGTTTGTAACGTAAAATATGTTGAAATAAGGAGATTATTATGCAGAAAGTAATCAGTACAGACAAGGCACCAAGTGCAATAGGACCATATTCACAGGCAATTGAGATTAACAATATGGTATATACATCAGGAGTTATCCCTGTAATACCAGCTACAGGCGAGATAGCGGAAGGCGGAGTTGAGGCTCAGGCTGAGCAGGCATTTCAGAACCTCTGCAATCTTGTTGAGGCTTCAGGTTCTAAGGTGGAGAATATTGTTAAGACAACAGTATTTATTAAAGAAATGAATGATTTTGGTAAGATTAATGAAATCTACAAGAAATATTTTAAGGAGCCATTTCCAGCGCGTTCATGCGTAGAAGTTGCTAGACTTCCTAAGGATGTTCTTCTTGAAGTGGAAGCAATTGCATGGAAGTAAGAAAAGTTAATGGCTTCTTTATTATATTTGTAATAGGTTATATTGGATTATCTGTTGTGTGTGCATCGATTATGGGATATGCACAGAATGCAGGTATCGCTGTGCCTGACTGGATTCAGTATGTTATGTCAGAAGGGATAATTCTGCTTATTGCAATTATATATATGATTGTTCAGAAGATTGACCCCATTACGGAGATTCCTTATAAAAGAATAAGTATTGTTGATATTGTTCTTTCACTTGTTGCAGGATATTGTCTTATTCCGGCAGTATTATTAATAAGTAATCTTAGCATGTTGTTTTCAACCAATTATCTTGAGGAGGGAACAACAACACTGCTTACATATCCATTTGCGATGCAGGTTATATTGCTGGCAGTTATTCCACCGCTTGTAGAAGAGCTTATATTCCGTGGGATATTCTTTGGCTCTTATAGGAAAGCCGGAATGACAGGTGCGGCACTAATGAGCGGATTATTATTCGGATGTTTTCATCTCAATATTAATCAGGCATTGTACGCATTTGTTATGGGAATTGTGTTCGCATATATGGTTGAGGCTACAGGATCTTTGTGGTCGTCAGTTATTGCACATTTTGCAGTTAATACATATTCAATAGGAATTGTACAGCTTCTGAAGATGGCAGGCATGTACACCACAGATGGTCAGTTATCGGGAGTGGCTGAAGGCGAAGCTGAACTTGCGGCGTCTACGGGTACTCTCACAACAGTAATCCAGATGATTATACTTGCTGTTGTGGCTGCCGCATTCATGATGTTTGCAATCGTGTGCATTAAGACTATGGCAAAAAGACATGGTAATCTTGAGAAAATCAGATTCAGTGGAATCAGATTATCTCATATAAAGAATTATTTTACGGCTCCGGTTGTTGTGGGAATTGTAATATGCGTGATGTATATGATAACCCTGGAATTAGCTGGTACCCTATAGATGCGATTGAGTAGGCATATTGCATTAGTGATGTTTGCAGATAAAAGCCCGATAAATTTGTACAATTTATACATAAGCGGACTTGCTATGGTAAATTTGCAAAAAAAACGCGGAAAAGATTTGTAAAAATGTCATGTGGTAAAAAAATCCTATATAGTGTATTATAATCACATCAAAAGCGCAAAGGCGCATTTATATTAGGAGGATATTTAATAATGGCAAGTTTATCGCTTAAGAATGTTTGTAAAGTATATCCTAACGGTTTCGTAGCTGTTAAGGATTTTAATCTTGAAATTGCTGATCAGGAGTTCATCATCTTCGTTGGACCTTCAGGATGTGGTAAGTCTACTACACTTCGTATGATCGCAGGTCTTGAGGAAATCAGCTCAGGTGAGTTATGGATCGGTGATAAGATGGTTAACGATGTAGAGCCTAAGGACAGAGATATCGCTATGGTATTCCAGAACTACGCTCTTTATCCACATATGTCAGTATATGATAACATGGCTTTCGGTCTTAAGTTAAGAAAAGTTCCTAAGGCAGAGATCGACAAGGCTGTACATGAAGCTGCTAAGATTCTTGATATCGAGCACCTTCTTGATCGTAAGCCAAAGGCTCTTTCAGGTGGTCAGAGACAGAGAGTTGCTATGGGACGTGCTATCGTTCGTAGCCCTAAGGTATTCCTTATGGATGAGCCTCTTTCAAACCTTGATGCTAAGTTAAGAGTACAGATGCGTGTTGAGATTTCTAAGCTTCACCAGAGATTACAGACAACTATCATCTACGTAACACATGACCAGACAGAGGCTATGACACTTGGTACAAGAATCGTAGTTCTTAAGGATGGTATCATTCAGCAGGTAGATACACCTCAGAACCTTTACAATACACCTAACAACATCTTCGTTGCTGGATTCATCGGATCACCTCAGATGAACCTTATCGACGCAGAAGTTAAGGCTAACGGTTCACAGGTTGACCTTGTACTTTCTGATACAGTTACAATTACTCTTCCAGTTGAGAAGAGCAAGAAGCTTATCGATGGCAACTATGTTGGTAAGACAGTTGTAGTTGGTATCCGTCCAGAGGATGTTAAGGATGATGCAGAATTCATCGCTAAGAATGCAGATTCTAAGTTTACAGCTACAGTTAAGGTATACGAATTACTTGGTGCAGAAGTTAACCTTCACTATGAAATCGGTGATGTAACATGTACAGCTAAGGTAAATCCTCGTACAACAGCAAGACCTGGTGATGAAGTAACATTTGCTATGGATGTTGAAAGACTTCATGTATTCGATAAGGAAACAGAAATCGTTATCACACACTAATTATTAAATGAATCTTAATTATGAAGGGGAAATGCAATAAATTTGCATTTCCCCTTTTTTTTTTTGCCGTTTTGCTTTACAATAAGATAGAATATGTACGAATAAAAGGTAAGTGGTAGACAGAAAGGGATAACAATGATATCTAATAGAATTTTACAGACAACTGTAGATGGACTTAAGGCTATTTCACGAGTGGATTTGTGCATTGTGGATGCAGATAAGAATGTTGCAGCCAAGACTTTTGATAATGTTTCAGAATGCCTTGCGGATGCGATTAGTTTTATTGATTCGCCAGCAGAAAGTCAGGCAGTTAATGGTTTTCAGTTTTTTAAGGTTGAAGATGATGGCAATCTTGAATATATAATCATGGCAAGAGGAACAAGTGATGATGTATATATGGTTGGAAAGCTTACTGCATTTCAGATACAGAATTTACTTGTGGCATATAAGGAAAGATTTGATAAGGATAACTTTATCAAGAATCTTCTTCTTGATAATCTTCTTCGAGTTGATATGTATACAAGAGCAGAGAAACTTCATATTGAAACTGATGTTAAGAGAGTTGTATATATTATTGAGACTAAGCACGAAAAGGATACTAATGCTTTAGAGACAGTAAGAACTCTTTTTGCTAATAAAACAAGAGATTTCATTACAGCAGTTGACGAGAAGAGTATAATTCTTGTTAAGGAAGTTAAGGGTAATGAATCATATGAAGAACTTGATAAGACAGCTGATGTTATAATTGATATGTTAAGCACTGAGGCGATGAGTGCGGCACATGTTGCTTATGGTACAATTGTTAATGATATAAGAGAGGTTTCAAGATCTTACAAGGAAGCTAAGATGGCACTTGATGTTGGAAAAATTTTCTACAGCAACAAGAATGTTGTTGCTTACAACAGATTAGGAATAGGCCGTCTTATATATCAGCTTCCTATACCATTATGTCAGATGTTCATTAAGGAGATATTTGAAGGAAAGGCTCCTGATGATTTTGATGATGAGACTCTGTCAACAATTAACAAGTTCTTTGAGAACAGCCTTAATGTTTCAGAGACATCAAGACAGCTTTACATTCACAGAAATACACTTGTTTACAGACTAGATAAGATACAGAAGATAACCGGACTTGACCTCAGAGTGTTTGATGATGCAATAACATTTAAGATTGCTCTTATGGTAGTTAAGTACATGAAGTATATGGAAAGTAAAGATACATTTTAGTGATTTTTGGAGGAAATGATACATGATAATCATGGAAGATGTTACGAAGACATATTCCACTGGCGTTGCTGCGCTTAATGGAATTAATCTTCACATCCAGAAAGGTGAATTCGTATTTATAGTAGGTAAGAGTGGTTCAGGTAAGTCGACTCTTATCAAACTATTACTTAAGGAATTAGATCCTACATCAGGTAAGATATATGTTAATAAGAAATATCTCAATAAGATAACAAGAAAGAAGCTTCCGTATCTTAGAAGAGATATTGGTGTAGTATTCCAGGATTTCCGTCTGTTACCGGACAGAAACGTATATGAGAATATCGCATTTGCACAGAAGGTAGTAGAAGCTCCTAACAGAAAGATTAAGTCAAGAGTACTTGCGATGCTTTCTATGGTAGGACTTCTTGACAAATACAAGGCTTTTCCTAATGAGTTATCAGGTGGTGAGCAGCAGAGAATCGCAATTGCAAGAGCGCTGGTTAACAAGCCGGCTATATTGTTGTGCGACGAGCCAACAGGTAACCTTGATCCTGCCAATTCTAATGAAATCATGAAGATTCTTAATCAGGTTAATAAGCAGGGAACAACAGTACTTGTAGTTACCCATAATATGGAGATAGTTCAGCAGATGAAGAAGAGAACTATTACTATGAGTGAAGGAAAGATTATCAGCGATCAGGAAAAGGGTGGTTATTTCTATGAAGATTAGGTCATTAGCATATCATATTAAAGATGGATTTAAGAACATCCATCGTAATAAGATGTTCTCACTGGCATCAATAGCAACAATTACAGCATGTATATTCCTTTTTGGAGTATTCTATTCTATAGTGGTTAATTTTCAGTATATGATTAAGAAGGCCGAGACAGAGGTCTGTGTAACAGTTTTCTTTGATGAAAATCTCAGCGAGACAGATATTAAGAAGCTTGGAGATGATATAAGCAAAAGAGAAGAAGTATCAAGAGTTCAGTATGTATCAGCTGATGATGCATGGGAAAGCTTCAAGGGTGAGTATTTCGCCGCATATCCTGAACTTGCAGAAGGCTTCAAGGATGATAATCCTTTAGCTAATTCTTCTTCTTATGAAGTATATCTTAAGGATGCAAGTAATCAGGGTACACTGGTTAAGTACCTTGAGAATAAGGATGGAATAAGACAGGTTAACCGTTCAGAGGTTACAGCAAGCGGACTTGCCAGTGCAGCAAGACTTGTAAGTTATGTTGCAGTTGCAGTAATTGTTGTTCTTCTTGCGGTATCTATATTCCTTATTACTAATACAATTGTAATTGGTATTACAGTACGAAAAGATGAGATATCAATCATGAAATATATAGGAGCTACGGATGCATTTGTTAATGCACCATTCTTCGTAGAAGGTATCGTTATAGGACTTATAGGTGCTATTATTCCGGTAGCAATATTGAGGTATATTTATGGTGGAGTTGTTAATTTTGTTCTTGGAAAATTCTCTGTTTTACAGAATATATTAGCATTTATGCCAGCATCAGAAGTATTTGAGGTACTTATTCCGGTAGCAGTTATTCTTGGAATTGGTATTGGTCTTATAGGAAGTTTCTTCGCTGTAAGAAAGCATGCCGATGTATAGTTTCGGATAGTTTTTGGGGGCTTTTGCAAACGGATGCAGAAGTCCCTGTTTGTTTTTAGAAAACATTTTAATTATGGTAAAGGAGTGGCTGTATGGAGAAAGCACTGTTTTGTAACAATTTAATAAAGAAAATAACAGCGGCACTCATGATTGTAATGCTGCTTATACCGTATTGTTTTGCACAGGTTACATTTGGAGATAATAAGTCGGATCTGAAGAATGCCCAGAACCAGCAGAATGATATACAGAATAAAAAGAAAGAAACAGAAGACAAGATTGCTCAGCTTAAGGCGCAGAGTTCAGATCTTACATCTCTTATTCAGGGACTGGATGCCCAGATGGGGGAATTGTCAGCGTCATTAGATGATATTAATACCCAGATTGCAACATTAGAGGCTGAGATTGAGGAGACACAGGCACAGCTTGAGCAGGCTGAGGCTGATAAGGAAAGCCAGTATGAGGCTATGAAGCTTCGAATCCAGTTTATGTATGAGCATAATGATTATACATATGTTGAAGTGCTTTTATCATCACAGAGTATGGCGGATATGCTTAATAAATTTGAGTATATTAATAAGATATCAGAGTATGACAGACAGATGCTTGAGGAATATCAGTCAACGATTAATCTGATATCATCTTCTAAAGTAAAGCTTGAAGAAGATAAAGGGACTCTGACTGCCAGTCAGGAGGCACTTCAGGCACAGGTTGATGCACTTGAGGTTGTCCAGAATGAGAAGACTGCCCAGCTTAATGCTTTGAGTAAGAATACGGCTGATCAGGTGGCTTATAAGAAACAGCTCGAAGCTGACGAGAAGAAGCTCGATGCAGAGATTGCTTCTATAACAGCCAAGATTAAGGCAGAGGAAGCAAACGGAGTTACTCCGTCTAACAGATATGATGGCGGAACTTTCAAATGGCCAACAACAAGTACAAGAATAACTTCTCCATACGGAGATACATCTGACAGAACTTCACCGCATAAAGGTGTGGATATTGGAGCGGTCAGGGCAGGAGTTTCAGGTGATTCTGTATATGCAGCTTATGACGGTAAAGTTGTTATTGCACACAGACAGAGTGAGTATTACTCAACAGCGGGTAATTATGTGATGATTTATCATGGTAATGGACTGTATACGAGATACCTGCATCTTGATAGTTTAAATGTATCAGTAGGACAACAGGTTACTAAGGGACAGAAGCTTGGTGTTATGGGTAATACGGGTAATTCATTTGGCGCGCATCTGCATTTTGATGTAATGCTCAATGGTTCATATGTTAATCCTATGCCATATTTTAAATAAATAATTCAACTTAATAGGAGGACTCAATGGAATATGATAATAACAGACCTTTTTCTTCGGAAGGGGCCGCACAGGAACGAAAGAGAAAACATGCTTTAGGCAAAGGCGTTATTATTGGTGTTGTGGCAACACTGCTGGTTGTGATACTGGCGTTGTCATGCGTATTCATGGGACTTATAAGAAGTGGTAATCTTCATATTGGAATTGACGGACGTATATATGTTCAGGATGTTGGAACAAGTGATAATGAAGGAATCGGAACTAAGGTTGAAGGTAAGCTGAATGCTCTTGATTCGCTGCTTGGAGATGGATTCTACTTTGATGATGTAGATGATGAAAAGGCTGCAGACAACATTTTTAAGGCATATCTTGCTGCATATGGTGATAAATATACGGTTTATTATACGCCTGAAGAATATAAGTCGATGATGGAGTCAACATCAGGTTCTTTCTATGGAATTGGTGCGGTATGCCAGAAGGCTGATGATGGTTCAATACTTATATCTGAGGCATATGAGGATGCACCGGCATATAAGGCTGGTATCAGAAATGGAGATAAGGTAACAGAGGTTAATGGTGAGGATATTAAAGGAATGGACCTTTCTGTAGCAGTTGCCCTTATTAAGGGCGAGAAGGGTACAGATGTTAACCTTACTGTTATGAGAAATGGCGAGAAGCTGAGTTTCACAGTTACAAGAGACAAGATTGATATTAAGACTGTTTCATCAGAGGTGCTTGAGAATAATATAGGTTATATTTATATTTCACAGTTTGATGATGTTACAACAGAGCAGTTTAAATCGGCTGTTGATGACCTTCAGAAGCAGGGAATTACAGGACTTGTAATTGATATAAGAAATAATCCTGGTGGAGTTCTTAAGACTGTGGCTGATATGCTAGATTATATTCTTCCGAACGGACTTATCGTGTATACAGAGACTAAGTCTGGTAAGAGACAGGAATATTCAGGTTCTGATAATCATGAGCTTAATATTCCGATGGCAGTTTTAGTAAATGGCAATAGTGCAAGTGCATCTGAGATATTTGCCGGTGCAATGCAGGATTATGATAAGGCACAGATAATTGGAACACAGACATTTGGTAAGGGCATTGTGCAGACAATCCGTCCGCTTACTGATGGAAGTGCGGTTAAGTATACAATTGCCAAATATTTCACTCCTAAGGGACAGGATATTCACGGCAAGGGAGTGAAACCTGACAGTATTGTGGAGCTTCCGGATGATGCGACTGAAGATGTGCAGTTGAAGGCAGCAGTAGAGTATCTCAATGGAAAAATGAGTGTCAGCGCGGCAGAATAACGAATATAGAGGTATGGAATAAAGTACAGGACAAATCGAATGTTTGTTCTGTACTTTTTGATTATTATATTGTATAATGAGGGAAATGCATTTTCTTTCAGAAAACAAGGAGGGCAAAATCCCTCTCCTCACCAAGGGGTTCGGATTTTGCTTCGCAAAATAGGGAGGGCTTTATGGACAGATTTGTATTACATTCGGATTTTAAGCCGATGGGCGACCAGCCGCAGGCTATTGAAGCACTTACAAAGGGCTTTGAGGAAGGCAATCAGTTTGAGACTCTAGTTGGTGTAACTGGTTCTGGTAAAACATTTACAATGGCGAACATTATACAGAATGTTCAGAAACCTACACTTATTATAAGCCATAATAAGACACTTGCAGCGCAGTTGTATGGGGAGATGAAGGAGTTCTTTCCAGAGAATGCGGTTGAGTACTTTGTCTCCTATTATGATTATTACCAGCCAGAGGCCTATGTACCTCAGAGTGACACTTATATTGCGAAGGATTCATCTATTAATGATGAAATTGATAAATTAAGACATTCGGCAACAGCGGCACTTTCTGAAAGAAATGATGTTATTATCGTTGCTTCGGTTTCATGTATATATGGATTAGGTGCGCCGATTGATTATAAGAACATGGTTATTTCGCTTCGTCCGGGAATGGAGAAGGACAGGGATGATTGCATAAGAAAGCTTATTGATATCCAGTATGTAAGGAACGACCAGGATTTTAAGCGAGGAACCTTCAGGGTAAGAGGCGATGTTGTTGAAGTGTATCCATCATCATCATCAGGTGATGCCATAAGAGTTGAATTCTTTGGTGATGAAGTGGACAGAATAAGTGAGATAGATTCCCTTACAGGCGAAGTTAAAGGCGTTCTTGAACATATTGCGATATTCCCTAACTCACATTATGTTGTTGAGAAGGAGAAGATGGACGCTGCGATTGAGAATATCAAGGCAGAGCTTGCCGAGAGAGTGAAGTATTTCAAGAGTGAGGATAAGCTTCTAGAGGCACAGAGAATTGAAGAGAGAACGAATTTTGATATAGAGATGATGCAGGAGACAGGCTTTTGTTCAGGAATAGAGAATTATTCAAGACATCTGGCAGGACTTCCGGCAGGGTGTCCTCCGTATACGCTGATGGATTATTTTCCAGATGATTTTCTTATTATTGTGGATGAGTCGCATATCACTATTCCGCAGATTCGAGGCATGTATGCCGGTGACCAGTCAAGAAAGACTACGCTTGTAGATTATGGCTTCAGACTGCCATCTGCGAAGGACAACAGACCGCTTAATTTCAGTGAGTTTGAGAGCAAGATTTCACAGATGCTTTTCGTATCAGCAACACCAAGCACATACGAGGCAGAGCATGAACTTATGAGAACCGAGCAGGTTATAAGACCTACCGGACTTCTTGACCCGGAGATAACTGTTAAGCCGATTGAAGGACAGATTGATGACCTTATATCAGAGATTAATAAGGAAACTGCCAAGAAGAACAAGGTGCTTGTTACTACACTTACCAAGAGAATGGCGGAGGACCTTACTGATTATCTTAAAGAGGCAGGAATCAGGGTTAAGTATCTTCATGCAGATATTGATACGCTTGAGCGTCAGAAGATTATAAGAGATATGCGTCTTGATGGATTTGATGTTCTTGTTGGAATCAACCTGCTACGAGAAGGTCTGGATATTCCTGAAATCAGCCTTGTTGCAATACTTGATGCTGATAAGGAAGGCTTCTTAAGAACAGAGACATCGCTTATACAGACGATTGGTCGAGCTGCAAGAAATGCAGAGGGACATGTTATCATGTATGCAGACAAGATTACTGAATCTATGGAAAAGGCTATTTCAGAGACAGAACGAAGAAGAAAGATTCAGCAGGAGTATAATGATGAGCATGGAATTACTCCACAGACAATCAAGAAGGCAGTAAGAGATCTGATAAGTATAAGCAAGGCAGCGGAGCCGGGTGATGCTTCCGGAAAGCTTAAGGTTGATTATGAATCTATGAGCATCAAAGAGCTTGAGAAGGTTAAGACGCAGGTTGAGAAGAACATGCGTAAGGCAGCAGCAGAGCTTAACTTTGAGGAGGCTGCACAGCTTCGTGACAAGATGATTGAGATTAATAAATATATTTATGAAGGAAAAAAACATGGCTGATAGTAAGTTAAAGAAAGAGATAGAAAGAGGCAGTTACAAGAACTGCATAAGGATAAAGGGTGCAAGAGAGCATAATCTTAAAGGAATAGATGTTGATATTCCAAGAGATAAGCTTGTTGTGCTTACAGGACTTTCAGGTTCGGGAAAGTCGAGTCTTGCATTTGATACAATATATGCAGAAGGTCAGAGAAGATATATGGAATCACTGTCCTCATATGCAAGACAGTTCTTGGGCCAGATGGAAAAGCCGGATGTTGACAGTATTGAAGGACTTTCACCGGCTATATCTATAGACCAGAAGTCAACTAACAGAAATCCGCGTTCTACAGTAGGAACTGTTACAGAAATATATGATTATTTCCGACTTCTCTATGCAAGAATTGGTATTGTGCATTGTCCACAATGTGGACGCGAAATCAACAAACAGACAGTTGACCAGATGGTTGATGTTATTATGGCACTTCCTGAAAGAACTAAGATTCAGATTCTTGCACCTGTTGTCCGTGGACGAAAGGGTGAACATGTAAAGCTATTTGAACAGGCAAAGAAGAGCGGATTTGTGCGTGTTATTGCTGATGGAAGCATGTATGAGCTGACAGATGAGATTAAGCTTGATAAGAATAAGAAGCATAATATTGAGATTGTTGTAGACAGACTATCTGTAAGAGACGGAATCCAGAAACGACTTACAGATTCTATTGAGACAGCTCTTAAGCTTGCCGAAGGTCTTATGACAGTAGATGTTATTGATGGTGAGACACTTAATTTCAGCCAGAGCTTTTCCTGCCCAGACTGTGGTATAAGTATTGATGAGGTTGAGCCAAGAAGCTTTTCGTTCAACAATCCATTTGGCGCATGCCCGGACTGTTTCGGACTTGGTTATACAATGAAGTTTGATGCAGAGCTGCTTATACCGGATGAGAGTCTCAGCATTGATGAAGGTGCTATTGTCGGAATGGGATGGCAGTCATCTAAGGATGAGGGCAGCTTTAGCAGGGCGATTCTTGATGCACTTGCAGAGGAATATGGATTTTCATTAAAGACACCATTCAAGGATTATCCTGATGATATTAAGGATATTATTATCAATGGTACTAAGGGACATTCTGTAAAGGTTAAATATAAAGGCCAGCGCGGAGAGGGTGTATATGATGTCGCATTTGAAGGTCTTATTAAGAATATGGAGAGAAGATACAGAGAGACATATTCTGATAATACTAAGCAGCAGTATGAGGAATTTATGAGAATAAGACCTTGTTCTGCCTGTCATGGACAGAGACTTAAGCCGTCTTCACTTGCTGTTACTATTGCAGATAAGAACATATATGAGATTACTAACATGTCTATTATAAAGCTTCAGGAATTCCTTGAGAATATGAAGCTTTCAGAGAGACAGCTGTTTATTGGTGCAGAGATTCTTAAGGAAATCAAGGCGAGAATTAAGTTCCTTGTAGATGTAGGGCTTGATTATCTGGCACTTTCGCGTGCCACAGGAACTCTGTCAGGTGGTGAAGCACAGAGAATCAGGCTTGCAACACAGATTGGTTCAGGTCTTGTAGGAGTTGCTTATATTCTTGATGAGCCAAGTATCGGTCTTCACCAGAGGGATAATGACAAGCTGCTTGGAACTCTGACACATTTGCGCGATCTTGGTAACTCAGTTATTGTCGTTGAACATGATGAGGATACTATGTTTGCAGCCGATTATATTGTGGATATCGGACCAGGCGCAGGAAGAAATGGTGGAGAAGTTGTCGCAACAGGAACTGCTGCGGACATTATGGCGTGCAAGGACTCACTTACAGGTGCATATCTGTCGGGAAGAATAAAGATACCTGTACCGGCAGAGCGTAGAAAGCCTGCTGGCTGGATTAAGGTAAGAGGCGCAAGGGAGAATAATCTTAAGAATATTGATGTAGATATTCCGCTTGGAGTTGTCACATGCGTAACAGGTGTGTCAGGCTCAGGCAAGAGTTCACTTGTTAATGAGATTCTTTACAAGCACCTTGCAAAGTCGCTTAACAGGGCGAGATGTATTGCGGGCGACCATGATGGAATTGACGGAATAGAGCAGCTTGATAAGGTCATTAATATTGATCAGTCACCAATTGGACGAACACCAAGGTCTAATCCGGCAACCTACACAGGTGTATTTGACATGATAAGAGACCTGTTTGCAACGACTAAGGACGCGAAGGAGCGAGGATATACGAAAGGCAGGTTCAGCTTTAATGTTAAAGGCGGAAGATGTGAGGCATGTTCAGGCGACGGTATTATCAAGATAGAGATGCATTTCCTGCCGGATGTGTATGTTCCTTGTGAAGTCTGCGAGGGTAAGCGTTACAACAGAGAAACTCTTGAAGTAAAATACAAGGATAAGAGCATATATGATGTTCTTGACATGACTATTGAGGATGCAGTTGATTTCTTTGAAAATGTGCCAAGTATAAGAAGAAAGATTGAGACTCTCAACGAGGTTGGCTTGTCTTACGTCAAGCTTGGACAGCCATCAACTGAGCTTTCAGGTGGTGAGGCACAGAGAATCAAGCTTGCAACAGAGCTTTCAAGAAGAAGCACAGGAAAGACTATATATATTCTTGATGAGCCTACAACCGGACTGCATTTTGCCGATGTCCACAAGCTTGTCAATATCCTTCACAGGCTTGCAGAGGGTGGCAACACTGTAGTTGTTATTGAACATAATCTTGATGTTATTAAGACAGCAGATTATATTATAGATATGGGACCAGAGGGGGGCGACCGCGGCGGAACTGTTATTGCCAAGGGAACGCCTGAGGAGATTGTTAAGGTTAAGAAGTCTTATACCGGACAGTATGTTAAGAAGTATCTGGAAGAGAAGTAAGATTAAGAAGTGAATGAACGTATATCTGGGAAGTGTATGCAAGGGATGTCGGTTTGATATTTTGGGGAGTATAATGGAGGCAGTTATGATAAAAGGGATTATCTTTGATATGGACGGAGTTATGATTGATACGGAAAATCAGTCTAATCTTGGCTGGCTGTGGGCAGCTTCCCAGAAAAATGTAGAGATGCCATTATGGCTTATCGACAGTTTTAAAGGTGCACCGGCAAAGCTTAGTCAGAGCTTTTTTGATGATTATTATCATGGAGAGCAGGATTACTGGGAAATGCGGACAATGCGCACAGACCATGTTTACAAAATCAGGGAGACAGAGGAAGTTCCGGTTAAGCCGGGGCTTCATATGCTGCTTGATTATATTAAGGATAATGGACTCAAATGTGCTGTTGCAACTTCAACACAGAAATCAAGTGCTGAAAAGAGTCTTCACAGAATAGGAGCATGGGATTATCTTTCTGGTGTTGTATATGGAGATGAGGTTGAGCATGGAAAGCCTGAGCCGGACATATTCTTAAGGGCAGCAGGCTTTATCGGATATGAACCATCAGAATGTGTAGTCATTGAGGACAGTGTTAATGGCATTAAAGCAGGATATGCAGCAGGCATGAAGGTGATTCATATACCTGATACTATTGAGATTAACGATGACATCCGAAGACTGACTTCAGTTGTGTGCCATTCTTTATCTGATGTGCCTGATATTATAGACACATGGAATGAGGGAAAGGTTGCTGATGTTGAAGGTTATTATGAAAATGCCAAGATAAACCGTGTGTATGTTGACAGAGTGCATGTTAAGAAAGCATTTGCAGAATACACAGCAGCTTATAATGCAGATGACCCTAAGATTAAATTAAAAATTGACCACACTTACAGAGTTGCAGCTTTGTGCGAAAGAATTGCAAAGGCAGCTGGAATGTGTGCCTATGATGTTGAGCTGGCATGGTTATCCGGAATGCTTCATGATGTTGGAAGATTTGAACAGATAAAGCGTTATAACACATTTTCAGATGCGGACTCTGTTGACCATGCAAAATTCGGTGCAGACCTGTTGTTCAAAGATGGTCTTATCAGTACTTTTCTTAATGGAATGGTCAAATGTACAGGCTACAAGCCAGGAGCATTAGAGGATCGATATAGTTCTGATGGAATATTTCTGTATGACAGATTGAATAAATCGGACATGGAAATGCTTGAACTTGCAATAAGGTGTCACAATATGTACAGAATTCCGCAAGGACTTAATCGCCGTGAGCAGGCATTCTGCAATGTGCTTCGTGACGCTGATAAGGTTGATATATTTAAGGTTAATATTGATACTCCACTTGAAGAAATATATAACACTACGACTGAAGAACTGATGAAGAGCGATATTACAGATGAAGTATTAAAAGCGTTTTACGAGGAACACTGCATACTCAAGGCAATAAGACGTACACCAGCTGATACTGTTATTGGTCATGTATCACTTGCTTATGAGCTTGTGTATGATGAGAGCGTGCGGATTACTGTGGAGCAGGGCTATCTTGGGAAGCTTATGCATTTTCATTCTGATAATGAGGAGACCAACAGAAAGATGGCGATGGTCAGAGAGAAGATGGATTCTTATGTGAAGAAGAGAATTGGGGAGAAAGATGCATAGATAAGGATTGTCTGGAAGAGAATTAGCAAGATAAGAATTGGGAGAATTAAGGCTTGTCATAAGTGGCAAGTTTAACTATAATGTATATATAAATACACAAGATTGGAGATTGATCATGGATCAGGATAAAGTTATTGTCATTGACTTCGGTGGTCAGTACAACCAGCTGGTTGCGCGCCGTGTCCGTGAATGTAATGTATATTGTGAGATATATTCTTACAAGACAGACCTGGCGCAGATTAAGGCCATGAATCCTAAGGGAATTATCCTTACAGGTGGTCCTAACAGTTGTTATGAAGATGGCGCGCCAACATGTACTAAAGAACTTTTCGAACTTGGTGTACCTGTACTTGGTCTTTGCTATGGCGCACAGCTTATGCAGCATGTGCTTGGCGGCAAGGTTGAGAAGGCACCAGTAAGAGAGTATGGAAAGACAGAAACATTTGTAGATAAGAGCAGCGCTTTATTCTCAGATGTCTCAGAGAAAACTATTGTGTGGATGAGCCATTTTGATTACATCTCACAGATTGCACCAGGATTCAAGATTGTTGCCCACACAGCAGACTGCCCAGTTGCAGCAGCAGAGTGTACAGAGAAGAATCTTTATGCAATCCAGTTCCACCCAGAGGTTCTTCATACTCAGGAAGGAACCAAGATGCTTCACAACTTTGTTCGTGGAGTATGCGGATGTGCCGGAACATGGAAGATGGATGCATTTGTTGAGAATACAATTAAGGAAATCCGAGAGAAGGTTGGCAGTGGAAAGGTTTTACTTGCTCTTTCAGGTGGTGTTGATTCATCTGTTGCAGCCGGACTTCTTTCAAGAGCTATTGGAAAGCAGCTTACATGCGTATTCGTAGACCACGGTCTTCTCCGTAAAGATGAAGGCGATGAAGTTGAGAGCGTATTTGGACCAGAAGGACAGTTCGACCTTAACTTTATAAGAGTTAATGCACAGGAGAGATATTACTCTAAGCTTGCAGGCGTTACAGAGCCAGAAGCTAAGAGAAAGATTATTGGGGAAGAGTTTATCCGTGTATTTGAGGAAGAAGCCAAGAAGATTGGTGCAGTTGACTTCCTTGCACAGGGAACTATATATCCAGACGTTGTAGAGAGCGGACTTGGCGGTGAATCAGCCGTAATCAAGTCTCACCACAATGTAGGAGGACTTCCAGATTTCGTTGATTTCAAGGAAATCATTGAGCCACTACGCAACCTTTTCAAAGATGAGGTTCGTAAGGCTGGTCTTGAGCTTGGAATACCAGAACATCTTGTATTCCGTCAGCCATTCCCAGGTCCGGGACTTGGAATCAGGATTATCGGCGAGGTAACAGCTGATAAGGTTCGTATCGTTCAGGATGCTGACTATATCTACCGTTCAGAGGTTGACAAGGCTGTAGCTGAGTACAAGAAAGCTAACGGTAAGGCTCCAGCATGGATGCCAAATCAGTATTTCGCAGCCCTCACTAACATGCGTTCCGTTGGTGTTATGGGTGACGAAAGAACTTACGATTATGCGGTTGCACTTCGTGCAGTCAACACAATTGATTTCATGACAGCAGAGAGTGCAGAGATTCCATTCGAGGTTCTCCAGACAGTCATGAGCAGAATTATTAATGAGGTAAGGGGAGTTAACAGAGTATTCTATGATCTGACTAGCAAACCACCTGGAACGATTGAGTTTGAATAA
>CDZW01005342.1_pt1 | contig 17748 bp, 21 predicted proteins | sample 557511 | NCBI WGS metagenome assembly CDZW01 (sample SAMEA3182067, study PRJEB8094) | gut metagenome | biome: human; feature: gut; material: Stool; isolation source: human stools | place: Canada | collected 2013-03-05 | reverse complement strand
TTCAAAATCAGATACCATGCGCTGGCAGTTTCGGCTGCCAGCGTATTCATGTGATTTTGAAAGCACGATGATAACCTTGACAGATAGGAGGGAGTATAGTCTATGGAAAAGCTCATTACACGAAAAGAAGCTGCTGAAATCTTAGGAATCAGCATAGCAACGCTGGATGCCGCCCGTAACAACGGCTTGATCTCTTATGTGCAGTATGTTCAGAATGGCTGTGTGTATTTTACTGCGGCAGGTCTTCAGGAGTATATCGCAAAATGCACGCACAGAGCAAAACCAGTTGAGAGAAGCGCAACTTACCGTAAACCTCGAAGCGGAAGATCGTGAGCCGGTCCGTATCCTTGATGGAATCAGAGAGGTCTGATAAAACAAAGGTACAGCGCTGGAGATTATTCTTAGGAGGTGGAGAAATTGGCAAATAGAAAAATAATACTTCCTCAATATGGCACAGTCATGAAAAGAGGTGTCCTATATTATAGGACCAGAATCAAAGATGCGAATGGTAAGCTCATAGCTATCTACGCAAAAACACCTGAAGAACTATATAACAAAGAAACGCTTGCGTTGGAACAGATTGAGAATGCTACTTTTCATCGGAAAACGCCCACAGTTGCAGAGTATTGTGAAAAGTGGCTGCTGATGCAGTCGGTTCATGTACGAGCCACTACCTTGACGGATTACACCTCAAAGGTCAGGCGGCATATTATAGCGGAATTGGGAGATAAACGGATGGGCGAGGTTAGCCTGGATGATATTCAGCTTGCTCTTGTTCCGGTTTCCAAGAAATCCGCATCGGTTTATAAATCTGTGGTAATTCTCTATAAGTCTATCTTTCGCGCAGCGATGGAAAGCAGGATCATTGACCATAACCCGACGATTTATCTGACGACAAAAGGTGGCGGAGTTCCACAAGAGGAGCGTCAGGCTTTGACAGATGAACAGGCAGAGCGCCTTTTGGATGCTATCCGGGATTTACCGCCGTATGTGTTTGTCATGATTGGTTTGTATGCGGGATTACGGCGGGAAGAAATTCTTGCACTGCAATGGGATTCAGTATATCTGGATACGGATACTCCATATCTGACGGTAAGGCGGGCATGGCATACCGAACATAACAGACCGGTGATTTCAGATGAATTGAAAACCAAGGCTGCGGAGAGAAATATCCCCCTCCCTGTTTGTTTGGCCGAGTGCCTGAAGGCAGCAAAGGAAACTTCGACTTCGGAATATGTAGTTTCAAACCGGGATGGAGATCCGCTATCTTACACGCAGTTTAAGCGGCTGTGGCAGTATATTGTTACGAGAACGGTCAAGGAACGGAGCTATTATCGGTATGAAGATGGAAAAAGAGTAAAGCATACTGTCACACCTATCTTGGGAGAAAAGGCCGCTCATAACGGAAAAGTGGTTTACAGCCTGGACTTTGAGGTAACACCCCATCAGTTGCGGCATACTTACATTACCAATCTTATTCATGCGTCGGTAGATCCCAAAACGGTTCAATACTTGGCAGGCCATGAGAGCAGCAAGATTACCATGGACATCTATGCAAAGGTTAAGTATAACAGGCCGGATGAGCTGGTCAGATCAATGAGCTGCGCGTTTGCAAGCTGGGACGCAGCACAGTAATAATAAAATTAGGAAGTAAAGCAGGAGCGAGGCAAGGATGTCTCGCTCTTTGTTTTGCATCAGCCGTATCTTTGATTAAATCGAGGCTTTCTGATAGAAAGAGAGTGTAGATACGGAGACTACACATTATCAAGAAAGGACGATCAAAGATGGCAAAAAAGAAAACACAGATCCCGAAGTACGGGACCATTACATTGAAAGGAATCCAGTATTACAGAACCAGGATTACGGATGCAGATGGCAAAGAGTTGAGTTTGTATGCCGCTACTTGTGAAGAATTGTATGAGAAGCAGTTAGAGGCCCGGAAGCAGGTGGAAGAAATTATCTTTCACCGGCAGCACCCGACAGTAGCCGAGTATGGCGAGAAGTGGCTGATGATGCAGTCGGCAAAGGTGTCTGCGTCTACACTTAGAGGTTATACGAGGGATATGACAAACTATATCATAAAACCTCTGGGAGAGATGTATATGGAAGAAGTGACTGCTGACGATATTCGGTTGGCTCTTGTTCCATTGTCAAAGAAATCGGAAGGCTTATATAATAAGGTCAATATGCTGCTCAAGTGCATTTTTTATACGGCAGAGCGAAACAAAATCCTTGAACACAACCCCTGTGCAGGAATATCCGGTAAAGGCGGAAAACCGACAAAAAAGAAGGAGGCATTGACAGATCAGCAGGTAGCCGTGCTTCTGGATACCGTCAAGGGACTTCCTCCATATTTGTTTATTATGCTCGGTTTGTATTCCGGTCTGCGCAGGGAAGAAATTCTTGCACTGCAATGGGATTGTGTATTTCTGGATGAGACCACCCCGTATCTATCGGTAAGGCGGGCATGGCGTACAGAGCATAACAGGCCCGTAGTCTCTACGGTGTTAAAGACTCCGGCAGCAAAAAGGGATATTCCGATACCGAAGTGCTTGGTGGATTGTCTAAGAGAAACGAAAGAAAATTCCATATCAGATTATGTGATCGCTGACAGCAAAGGAGAACCACTGGCTGCTTCGCAGTTTCAAAGAGTATGGCAGTATGTAGTTGTCCGCTCCACTAAGCCCCGAAACTATTATAAGTATGTAAATGGGGAGAGTATCAAATATACGGTTACTCCAACGCTGGGCATGACCCAAAAGAATCAACCCAAAATCAAATATACGCTGGACTTCGATGTGACGCCCCATCAGCTGAGGCACACTTACATCACCAATCTTCTTTACGCGGGTGTCGATCCAAAGACAGTGCAGTACCTTGCCGGACACGAAAACAGCAAAACAACTATGGACATCTATGCAAAAGTGAAGTACAATAAACCAGAGGAGCTGTTTGGGGTAGTAAATGGTGCGTTTCATCAGGCTATCGCTGAATGAAAAAGGGCCGTTTTTTATGGTCCGCACACCGGATAACTAAGAAGCAGAAAGCCGGAAAAGCCCGGAATATCAAGGAAAAACAGCTCAAAAACTCGCGCAGTACGGTCTCAAGGCTGCACGTCGTGCTCCACAGTTCTCAAAGAGATAATATGTGCTACTTTTGGAAGTTCGGGAAATGGCTTATTTGCTGGATTTCAAGAGTTGTGGATGTTACTGAAAAGTGTTTGGTTTTGGTATATAAGTAACAAACAAGTAACTTAAAAGTAACATATAATAGACATTTATATGTAAATTATTAGGGATGTTTTCCATCAGATTTATCTGGTTGGGAGACATCCCTTTTATGTTGCATATAAACATATTGATTTCATCCTTTCTGTCAGCGAAAGTAACTTATAAGCATCATTTAGCTTATATTAGGTTTATTGCTTTAACTAATTCTCCTATATCCATATGGGTATAGACTTTTTCTGTTAGAGTCATGGCACCGGGGTGACCAACTATCTTTTTAATTGTGGTTTGATCCACATGTGCATCTGCAAGCATTGATATACAGGTGTGTCTACAACAATGTGGTGTTCGTTCAATATCGAGATTCTTCATTAGTGGTTTGAAATAGCTATCATAATAATTGCGATATAAGAAGTGCTTACCATCATCTGTATGAAGCAGATAATCTGAATCAATGCCATCATTAAACCAACCTTTGTAAAATTCTAATACTTTATTTGCAATAGGCACCTTACGGATTCCATTTTCAGTTTTACTGTCAATCACATCAAAGTATTGCTCCTCAAGATGAACATTTTCTTTTTTCAAGTCTAGCAATTCTGATATTCTCACACCATTGTAAATCAGCATTAGTACAATCTGATAATACTTGTCATCTTTCATAGTCCATAGCTTATCAATTTCATCTTTTGTCAGTCTGTCTCTATCGGCTTTATTTGGATTGCGATTCTTATATTTAAGGATATCAACAAATTCAGAATAAGGTTAAAGCTGTTGCTGCAGAGGATATGGAGGAATTGATTGCGGAGAGACAAGCAGTCAGAGATAAAGAAACTCACAGAGCACGAGCGAAACTTCTTGCAAAGTATGGAGAGGCTTTTAAGGACAGGTTTTTTGATGAGGCGGTTGAAAAGGTGGATTGTGAGATACGAGGAAAGGTGTATGTGAAGAGGGCACAAACTATAGAGAGCCAAGAAGGAGCAAAATTATTTCCTGAACAAAAGTCAAGATAATAGGAATGGTTGTTGAATATAATCTGTAATGGTGATATAATGGTTTAATAAATGAACTGATTTATTTGTAAGGATGGTCGGTATGGGAGAATTAGATTTTTTTATGAATGACAGGATGAAAGTATTGCAGATTATTTATCAACATCAGATTTCTGTGGAAGGGAATAGTTTTTGTCCACTTAACCAGCAAGAAATAGCAAACTTAGTACCGTGCAGCAAGCTTAAAGCAAATCAGATTATCAGAGAATTAATTGATGCGGGGTATATCAAGATGATAAGGAGCCGAGGGAGATATATTGTGACGGAAAAGGCTGAAAATACACTTGCGGAGGTATAGAATATGCTTATAAATAATCTTATATATGAATGTGATGAAAGGTATAGTCAAAATAAGGATAGTTGTCAGTGCGAATATTGTAAACGTGAGATTTGTAACGAAAGTAATTGTGCTGAATGTTTAAGGAAGATTCATTATCCAGAAAAGGATAGTGAAAAAAGAACATATGATTGCGTTAATATGGCTGATTACTATTATTGCAGATATAGTTATAGGTACGCTTCAGAAGTTGTGTATGGATTGAGACAATTTAGAGATATAATGAAGCTAGATACTTTAAAAGTTATGTCAGTGGGATGTGGTCCGTGCACAGAGTTGGCAGCGATTGACTATTTGCATCAAAATAGAGAACTTAATTATAAAAAACTTGAATTTAGAGGTATAGATCCACTTAAAAACATGTGGAAATACATATGGGAGGATATAGATGAGTATTATCAGGGACAAGTAAAATTCTATGAGAGAGATATACTTGAACTGGTTGATATAATTGTTGAAAAGAAATGGATTCCAGATCTTATAATTTTTCAATATGTTTTTTCTGATATGTACAAGAAGAATTCTGCTGAGGAGATAAGGAGATTTATTGATAAACTGGCAAAATTCTTAAATGAACAAATAGGCAAAAGTATTTATATATTGGCGAATGATGCAAATATTGGAATGAAATACGAAGGTGGAAGAGATTTTTTTAATATTTTAGAGAAGAATATAAATGAACCCAAAATTATGAGACGTTATCATTTTAATAATGATTATAGACCTACGCATTATGATTATGGTGAAGAGTATGAAGATAATGGTATTTATTTCGAAATACCAGCGCATATTAAAGAAAAATATGATTCTATTGATTCGTGCGCCAGTGCTCAAGTATTAATAAAAAAGACAGTAAAGAAAGAAGGATAATAATGATATTAAGTGTAAGCCGCAGAACCGACATTCCTAATTATTATTCGGAATGGTTTTTCAATAGAATAAAAGAAGGATTCGTATATGTTAGAAATCCGATGAATGCACATCAGGTCAGTAAGATTGATATAACACCCAAAGTGGTTGATTGTATTGTTTTTTGGACAAAGAATCCAGCACCAATGTTTAACAGATTGGAAGAACTTGCTCCATATGATTACTATTTTCAGTTTACGTTGACTGGTTATGGAAAAGATATGGAGTGTAATGTTCCGCATAAAAAGGAAAAAATGATTCCTATATTTCAGGAACTATCGAAAAAAATTGGAATGAAAAAGGTAATATGGAGATATGATCCTATTATTTTTACAAAGAAGTATAGTCCAGAATACCATTTAAAAGCGTTTGAGCAAATTGCAACAGCACTTAAAGGATATACAGAGAAGTGTGTTATAAGCTTTGTTGATATATATGCAAAGAATAAGAAAAATATGGAATTACTTGATTTATATGAAATTGATAAAAATGAGTTGCTAGAGTTTGCAAAGAAAATAGCTGGAATTGCAAAGGACAACGGAATGAAGATAGGAAGTTGTGCTGAGAGTATAGATTTGGATGAGTGTGGTATTGAACACAACTGTTGTATTGATAAAACTCTAATAGAAGACATAATTGGATGCAGACTCAAAGTTGAAAAAGATAAAAATCAACGCGAGGAGTGTGGCTGCGTGGAAAGCGTAGAGATAGGAACATATAATACATGTAAAAATGGATGCAAATACTGTTACGCAAATTATAGTCAAGAAAGTGTTGTAAAGAATTGTAGCAGGTACGATCCAAAGTCACCAATATTGTGTGGTGTACTCGATGAAAATGATAAAATAACTGTGCGAAAAGTAAAATCTTTGAAAGAACAGCAATTAAGCATTTTTGATTTTTAGAAAGAAGGTAATGGGTTGAATTTAGGAATAGAAACTGAGACATTAGAATTTAAGAAATCAACAGGTGAGTTGAAAGAGGCAATGAATTCTATTTCTGCCATATTGAATAAGCATCAGCAGGGTGAAATTTATTTTGGTGTAAAGCCTGATGGTACAGTTATAGGACAGATTGTGACAGAGGAATCTTTGCGTGAAGTCAGTCAGAAAATAAAGAATTCAATTGAACCCAAAATATATCCTGAAGTTAAAAAGGTTGTAATGGATGGAAGGGATTGTATTTATGTAAAATTTGAAGGAAGTCAGACACCATATTTTGCATTTGGTGTAGCCAAAATTCGTGTAGCAGATGAAGACTTAACTATGTCACCACAGGAATTAGCAGATTATATTCGAAAAGGTGACAAAGAGGAAAATCGTTGGGAAAATTTGGTTTCCAATAAATTTGTTGATGATGTTGATGAAGAACTATTGAAAAAATATACCAATCAGGCACATGATGTTGGTAGGATTGCAATTGAATATACCGATAAGAGAACCGTTCTGAACCAACTAGAATTATCAGAAGGCAATAATTTGATTAATGCAGGAAAGGTTTTATTTGCAGATGATTTGATTCAGGATATTCAGATGGCTATTTTTGCAACAAATGAAAGACTAACTTTTAATGATATTCAAAGACATCACGGACCGGTGCTTAAGCTGGTAGATATTGCAGAGAATTATATTAAAAGTAATATTCACTGGAGAGTGGAATTTACTGGGACATTGCAGCGTACAGAAATACCGGAAATTCCAGTTGATGCCATAAGAGAAGCATTATTAAATTCATTTTGTCATAAGGATTATGCAACTGGGCAAAGTAATGAGGTTGCAATTTATAAAAACAGAATAGAAATTTATAATCCAGTTTTTTTTCCAGAAGGATTTGAACCACAGGATTTTATTGATAGACCGGAAAGACCAATTCGTAGAAATCCGAAGAGTGCAAGGATTTTATATTACTCTAAGGATATTGAAAGTTTTGGCACTGGTTTAAAGCGTATAGCTGACGCATGTGAAAAAGCAAGGGTTAGATATGAATTTAAAAAATTAAAGTCAGGTTTTGTTGTTTGTTTTTATCGGTCAGGAAAAAGTGAGGATAAGAGTACGGATAAAACAGTTAAAAGTACGGATAAAGTACGGATAAATTGAATTTGTCACAGAAAAAAATTGTTGAATTTACATTGGAAAATGGAAAGGTTACCAATAAAGATGTTCAGCAGTTGCTGGGAGTGAAGGGTTCACGGGCTTTAAAAGTACTGAAAGAGCTTGTAGAAACGGATGTTATTGTGAAACAAGGGAAATTAAAAGGAAGTTATTATACAATAAAAAAATATGAGTGAGCGAGCAGCAATTAGAACAAGCAAAAAAGAATATGTAGAATGTTGGAGCAAAAGAATCAAAGAGACAGAAGTAGGAACGGATTGGGATTTGGCAGAAAAAAGATGTTGGCGATGTGGCAAAGAAACTGAACTACAAAGATGCCATTTAATACCAGATTCATTAGGTGGAAAAGATGAAGCGTCAAACATTGTTTTATTGTGTGACAAGTGTCATAAAGAAGGACCGAATGTAGCTGACCCAGAGATCATGTGAGACTGGATAAAAGCGTATGCTCAGCCAAATCAATTTATGTTTTTGTTTTATCAAATTTCGCGTGAGTACGAATTTATATATAAGCGTAGTATAAAAGAAGAAATCAAGTTTTTTCAGTTTTTACAGGAAGAGGATATAAAAAAATGATTGTAGCAAAGATATGGTATAAGAGTCAATATGCAACAAATTATTTTGGACAGCCTTTTTAAGTACTATGAATGGTGTGGGAATTTTAAGAATATTGTTTAAAGAAATGGCAAAAGAGTTGAATGTTGAATTGAGATAGGATGGAGCAATTACATATGAACAAATGCAGTGTATATATTTGCGAAAGTAAAACAGAATATGAAGGACAATATGAATTTATGAATGCTGGCATGGAAGTAGAGATATTTAATTATCATGCTCCAAGTGAAGAAAATGTTAGCATTGGAGATGAGGTTAAGTATAAGGAAATCACAATTGTAGATTTAAGAAACAGAGTATTTGTTTTTTCTCCGGTATTTTATAATGTTGGGGTAACATATGCGTTAACACAATATGAGAAATATAAAACGGATTTCTATTTCACAACAGGAAAGGTAGATAGTGTTGATTCTTTTTCTTGTAATATGAAAATGAGTACACTCAAAATGTATCATCCTTTGTTAATGCAATGCTTTAATAATCCAGCACTTCAAGTATCTTGTGGTGAAAGTGAAATGAATTACAAAGTTATAAGAAATTCCGATAAGAAAGTTGTTGAAATACAGAATAACAATATAAAAAAAATAGAGTTTGGTGGCAAATGCACTTATTCAAGAAAGAATAATGGTCAGTTAATAACTATTGAAGCAGAAAATTATGCAACAATATATTTAGATGAACCTATTACTTATAAAGACCTATTAATGTATATAAAGGAATTTGATGTATTAGTGAATGCTTATTGTCCAAGTGGTTTACATTCATACGCAACATATATTACAACAATTGAAGGGAAAAGTTTTGAGGTTATACATAAACTGTTAGGAAAAGAAAAGTTTTGTGATAAAATAATTCATCAACCAGTGAAACTGAATTTTTTTGAATATATCGAAAGAATGTATAAAAATACAAACTACCGAACAACTGATGATAGAAACAAATATATCCCTTTGGAGTTTAAAAAACCTACTTCATTAGAAGATCAATATATATTCTATTTCAGATATATTGACTTGTATATGGGTGACTATCTTAAGCAAAAAACGGGTAAAGTGTCGAGTAATTTTGACAGGCTTAGTAATTTTGTGGATGAAAATTTAAAATTATTTGATAGTAATGATACTATGAATATTGATAATTTTAAAAATGAATTAAATAGTCTAAGGAATCAATATGTTCATGAAGGCTATTACTTACCTAATAATCAGTTTGCGGTAAATGGGAAAGGTAAAGTATTTCTGTATCACAAAACGATGGACTATAATTGGCTTTTAAGAATTGTGAAAGTCTTTAAATTTGGTGTATATAAAATTCTTTATACAAAGGTACTTGATTTGGAGATCGATGAGGGGGAACTGAAAAGTGCTGTGAAATGTTGGTTTTAATGGTTGAAATGTAACGATATGCGAGTAATATGGAAAATAGATAGGAGAAAAACAATGAATATAGCAGTATTTGCCTCCCATGGAGGCAGCGATTTACAAGCAATTATAGATGGTTGCAAAAATAATCAAATAAATGCAAGGGTATCTGTTGTTATTAGTAACAATGGAAATTCAATGGCTTTGCAAAGAGCTGAAGCAGAAGGAATTCCTGCATATCATCTTAGTGCAAATAAATCTGGAAATGAGGAAGCCTTGGCAACGGAGATTTTAGATATATTAGCCAAATATAATGTTGAAATGATTTTCTTGGCGGGATATATGAGAATGTTGCATATATCGGTACTGGAAAAATATAATAATAGAATCTTTAATATACATCCTGCATTATCACCTAAATTTGGTGGTAAGGGTATGCATGGAATGAATGTACATACAGCCGTTATTAAAGCCAAAGAAAGTGAAACGGGTGTGACAATTCATAGAGTAAATGCTGAGTATGATAGCGGAGAAATTGTAGCGCAGACGACAGTTCCAGTACTGAAAAATGATACACCGGAGATATTGGCGGCCAGGGTGCTTGATAGAGAACACGAATTTTTGGTTGAGGTTATTGCAGATATTGTAAATGGAGAAATTACTTTAGGATAAGGTTGATGTAAACTGAAATAAAAGCATTATATTAAGAATGATATGGGAGGTTTTTATGGGAAAGGTACTGATTATTAAAAATAATAATAGCGATGAGAGAATACACCGTTATGCTATGGAAAGCTATGAGCAAGGGAAAAAATGCTATTATAATTCAGTAGATGGGACATTGAATGAACAAGCATTAATGGAATTGAAGAAAAATTTCGAAGGTAGTGGCATTGTCTTAATGATTACGTATGAAAATTCAGACCTAAGAGAAATTAAAGATGTTTTTATTGGAGATGAGGCTTATATAAATCATAAAAATAGTATTGAATATATAATGAGGGTGTATTTGAAAAAAACATGTCACGAAAGAGTTATTGCAAGTATCATAGACAAGATTGATTTAGATATTGATGCTGATTTCGGATATGGTCAATACGTTATAATGAATGATATGGAAAGTTTATTTTATGAGTTGAGAGAAAGAATAATTGCAAATAAGCAGGAAAAAACCTATGATATTAGCGAAAAAGAAGAAAAGCTGGAAGAAAAATATGGATTAAGCGCATTGGCGCAGAAAGATGAACAATCTGTACGTATATATCCAAGTGATAGTGTAGGTAAAGATAGAACTGAATTTCAGAGAGATAGAGAAAGAGTTGTTAATTGTAAAGCATTTAGGAGGCTTGTAGATAAAGCACAAATTTTTGGCTCAGAAAAAGGGGATTATTACAGAACAAGGATGACCCATTCATTAGAGGTAAATCAAATTGCAAAAGCTATTGCTTATGCATTGAAATTGAATTTAGATTTAACTGAGGCTATAGCATTGGGACATGATTTAGGACATACGCCATTTGGACATCAAGGAGAAAGAACTCTAGATGAAATCTTGTGTGGGAAAATAGATGTTGGTATAAACGCAACACAAAAAATGTTTGAAAAAAGGTGTTTTGGAGGGTTTAAGCACAATTACCAAAGTGCAAAGATTTTGACAGAAATAGAAGAAAAGTATAAGGAATATCCAGGTTTGAATGTTAGCGTTCAAGTTGTTGAAGGCGTTTTAAAGCATACAAAGTTGAAGCCAGGCAAAATTGATTTATCAGACTTTTTGTCTAAAGAATATTTGGATAAAATATGTATTAGTAATGAAAAGGTACAAGTTTGTTCGAGTTTGGAGGGACAAGTTGTTGCTATTGCTGATGAAATTGCACAAAGAGGACATGATGTTGATGATGCGCTTACTTCAGGAGTCATGACAATTGATGAATTTAAAGATAGATTGAAAATAGATAAATGCAGGGAATTATTTGATAGAATTAATAAAGAAATAAATGATATTGAAACTTCAGAACGCCTTATTATTGATAAAAAGGAATTGAAAATTTCTAGAATTGTGTCGGTCATTATCAACTATTTTATTCAGAAAACTATTGAGTATTCGTTAACATTGGTTAGCGAGTACGAAGAACTTGGAAGAATATCATTAGACAATACTAAAGTGATGGTTCGTTTTCCAGATGATGTAGAGCGTGTAAATGGATATTTGGAGCAAGTAGTACAAAAAAAGGTGATTTGTAATAATGAGGTTGCAAGAGCTGATTATAATGCAAGTATGATTGTTCAGAATCTATTTGCAAAGTATTATAAAAATCCAAGATTATTACATTCTGGAACAGTGCATAAAATTTTTCTTGAAACTTTAAAACATAAAAATAGAGAGGTTTCCAATAGTGCTATTTATTTAAGCGATGGAAGCATAGAGTTAGTAAATAAAGAAATTGAAGAAATTACTTCAAAACCACTTAATGAAAAGCTTGTTTTAGAGTATTTGAAAGATGGTGACAATTCTTGTGCAGAAAAGGATATTGTGATATTCGAGAAGAGGAGGATATTGGTAAGGGCAATAACTGACTATATTGCAGGGATGACGGATGGATATGCACTTGAGGAATATGAAAAATTGAGATAATGAAAGTTTAAGGAAGGGACTTGGATGCTAGATGTGAAATTTTATGATACAATTGATGATGCATTATTGAAGTTCGCAGTGGTAATCTCACAGAGCAAAGGCAAATGGGTATTCTGCAAGCACAAGGAACGTGATACGTATGAAGTTCCTGGCGGACACAGGGAAGAAGGCGAAGATATTCTTGAAACCGCAAAAAGAGAGTTACAGGAGGAGACCGGAGCTGTCAGATTTGATATTAAGCCTGTGTGTGTTTATTCTGTTACGGGAAAGACCAGAGTAAATGAAACCGGCGAGGAAACTTTCGGATTGCTCTGCTATGCTGATATATCTGAATTTTTCAGAAATCTGGATAGCGAGATAGAAAAGGTTGTGCTTATGGATGAACTGCCAACAGACTGGACATACCCGTTGATACAGCCTAAGCTTATAGAAGAATTTGAACGGAGAAAACTGCAGGCACGGAATAATGAAGCAATATACACCCGCCGCAGCATCCGGAAATATGAAGAAAAGCCTATACCAAAGGAGGCATTGGAGCAGATTATAGATGCAGGAAGAGTTGCACCATCAGCGAAAAATCGCCAGCCTTGGAAGTATCTTGTATATAGTGGAAAGTCAAAAGAACAGTTGCTTGCAATTATGAGGGAAGGTATCGAGAACGAGGAGATAAGACATAGGTTGCCGTTATCTGTTAGTGGAATTCTGGATGCATACAATACGCTGCGAATTATGGAGTGTGCTCCAATAGTTATCATGGTACTTAATACAAACGGAAAATCACCTTTTGCCCGGATAAATGCGGATGATAGGTTTACAGAAATGAATGATTTGCTTTCTATTGGTGCATCTATAGAAAATATGTTATTAAAGGCAGAGGAATTAAATATAGGATCATTGTGGATAGGTAATACATGCTTTGCATACCAAGAGCTGATGGAGTATATTGGATCCACGGCAGAATTGGTGGGGGCGATTGCTTTAGGATATAAGGAAGAGACTCCAGCTATGCGTCCAAGAAAAAGATTAGAAGATATCGTGGAATACTATGATTAACACATGGGACCAAGAGATTTTTGTATGGATGATAAGGTCTAAAGGATACAGGAAGGAACAAATGTATGAGCATATTTAGTGTAGAATTAAAGAAGGTAATTGATGACAGTTACGAAATTGAGATTGGTTACGAATTACAGAAGAAGTTAATTGCTGATATTAATGCAGGGCTTGTTGGTAACATTAAGAAATATGTCGTAGTTACGGATAGTAATGTAAAGCCTCTGTATGCGGACAAAATATTAGAACTTTTAATATCAAACGGGTATAAAGCGGATTGATTGTTTTTCCTGCAGGGGAAGAAAATAAAACAAGAAAAACAAAAGAGTATGTTGAAGATATGATGCTTGAATTAGGATATAGGCGAGATTGTTGTATTATAGCAGTCGGTGGTGGAGTTGTAACCGATTTGGCAGGCTTTGTTGCGGGAACATTTGGAAGAGGAATTCCATTTATAAATTATGCAACAACATTATTGGCAGCAGCAGATGCTTCTGTTGGTGGGAAGACAGCTGTAGATACTCCGTTGGCAACAAATCTGATTGGATTATTTAATCAGCCTGAAAAGGTGTATATCGATATTGCAACCAAGTAACACTAATATTCAAGAAAACAGCATCTAAGCCACTTCCGGTTTAGTATGCAACTTTCAAAGAGATAATATTTTACAATTCAAAGCGTCTTATGGCGTTTCAGAAAAGTGTGTTACACCTCGGAATTTCGGTTCCGGGGTGTTTTTTTAAAAAAGCTTTTTATTTGAATTGTGATAAAATAAACTTTGAATGAAATAGTAACAGCTAGTACATATTGACACTAAAAATCTTAAACCTTAAAATGAGGCCAAAACCGAGCTTAAAATGGTATATAATGAATTAAAAGCTATTGTTTTGCATGATTTCTGAACATGACTAATAAGCGGCATGCCAGTCGGTTTGCAAAAGTAACTGAGACCCCGCTTCGATTACAGATATGAGGCCTTTGTTTGATCCGACAGATTTCTTGATTAGTGTTTAATTAGTTTTGGACTCAGAATAACCTCATCAGGTGGAATGGGTGAAAGGTTAAGTGCGGATAATAGCTTTTTTTCATCTGCAGAGTCCATTAAATCAAAAGGTGTCTTACCACCAAGGTTGTCACGTATGACACTGTTGATATGACAGCAAACAAGTCGTGTGTCCTCGACATTGAGCTTGTTCAGACTTGTTCCCTTTGGGATGATTCTTCTTATTAATCTGTGATTGTTTTCAACATGAGGCTTTTGCCATGATGCCTGAGGGTCACAGAAGAATACATGAGTGCGAATCAACCTAGGACGTGTATGCTCCAAGGCATTGGGATTTTTAAATTCAACCCCATTATCTGTTAGGATTACACCGAAGAGTCTCTTAAATAGTGCAGTGCCAAGAGAGTTGCTTAGGGTGTCAAATACCTGAATTACACTGTCCTGAGTGCCATCATTCATAAGAAATATAAGCATGAAGCTGGACTTCCTAAAAATCATGGTAAGGAAAACTTTCCCTTTTTCCCTGCTTCCTTTTACAGTGTCCATCTCAACGATAGGCACATCCGGATTAGCTTCAACAAAGGAATTAAAGTCTTCAATTGTACGTCCTTGACGGTACTGGTATTCAAGCCTGGTAAGAACTCTTTTAGGGCGACGTTCTCTGTATACAACCTTCTTGGGAAGGTCAATATTTCTGACCTTAAATACATTCTTATTAATGTAGTTATAAAGAGTTCTTTCGGATACACCAAGTTCATCAGCATGTGTCTGACAAATGTGATTTAGTGACTGTCCTTTGGCAATAAGAGGCTCAATGATTTCAGCAATTTCACGGAGCTCTTTAGGTGTTTTACGCACACCGCTGTGAGCATCTTTTATGGATTTGTGATGAGCTGCATTTGCCTTATGCGCAGAGTAATAAGCCTTGTTCTTTTTGCATCCCTTCTGCATCTTACAGTTGCTACAGACATAGGGAGGCTTATCGAGTAAATCGCACTGAAAAGAATCATAATTATCGCAGATAGATGTACAAATAATTCCTTCAGGACAACGCTTACATCTGGATGCAAAACAACCATGAACACCCATTTCGGGACAAAGAGTGTTGCGTTGGCAACTAGGCCTGTTAATACAGTCATTTTCGCCCATAATAAGGATTCTGCTTGTGAAGCATCGATAATGCAAAACTTCACGAGCAATAGTGGAAGCAGAACGATCAAGGTTTCTTCCAATGGAAGCGAATGAATAGTCTTGATGAAGCATTCGCTCAATAACATAACGTTCAGGTAAGGATAATTGTTTAGCCATAATAGCTCCTTCCTGATCAAACAAAGGTATCTTAAATATAAGCCTTTGCAAAAGCAATTGCTAGTTTGCAATCGTAGTTGCAAGCAAAATCTAGCGTTTAAAAAAGCAATTAACAGTAATAAAATAAACAATAAAATCCTTTATATTGTACACCTCTTATGTTAGGATCAGATCCTGAGTTAATTCGATAGGATTCTAAGGAGGTATACAAAAATGACACTGGTTGAAAAAATATTTAATTGTTTTAAGGATAGTGACAGCTTCTCATTGCAGGAGGCGTATCGGCAGAATGCTGATAAACCACAGGAGACAGTCAGGGCGCGTATCTACGAAAAAATAGGAGTTAAATTTGAAAGAGTAGCTAAGGGTGTATACCGCACAATAGATTGTGAGGAAGAACAGTGTGTGCTGATTGAGGGGAACGGAAGAGATTTATCGATGCTTGAGGATAACAGCATAGACTGTATACTGACAGACCACCCATGGCTGGATACAAAATCCAATAAAGGTGGAACAAGAGCATTTGCAGAATATGATTGTTTCAGATATACGTTGGAGGATTTTAAAGAAAAAGCCAGGGTACTAAAGGATGGATGCTTTCTGGTTGAAGTTCTGCCGGCAGAAAATGAAAATAATTATGAATATTTATATCAAATCAAGCAGTATGCAAAAGAAGCCGGATTTCAGTATTATTCTAAAGTAGCATGGAAAAAGGGAACCTTTATAAGCAATACAGGAAGAAAAGCAAAAAACACGCAGGATATAATGATTTTTTCAAAAGGTAAAGCAAGAAGTATGCGGATTGATAAGAAAAAATCCGATATAACGGGTAAGATACAATACATGAGCGGGTGCAAGGGCATGCTTCCGGCGATGTTTGATGTTCAGCCGGTATCAAGAAGGGACAGGATACATCAGAGTGAATTACCGGTAGAACTATGTGAACAAATATTGGAATATGTTACTTATGAGGGCGAAATAGTACTGGATTCATTTGCAGGCAGCGGAGCAGTAGGAGTAGCTGCATTAAATAAAAAGAGAAGTTGTATACTTATAGAAATATTGAGAGAAAACATAGAAAAGATAAGAGTACGTTTTAATAATGTGTTATATAAGACGGTATTGGAGTGATAATTTTGAATTTGCGGATGTATTGTAGAAAAGCAGAGAATTATTCTAGTAATGCGCAGAGAATAAGAGTTATAACGGAAGACTGGGTTAATAACAATATGTTTTGTCCTTATTGTGGGAATCAGTATATCTCACATTTTGAGAATAACAGACCTGTTGCTGATTTTTTCTGTCCGTCATGCATGGAAGAGTATGAGTTGAAAAGTAAAGGTGCATCTATTGGCAATAAGGTAAATGATGGTGCATATAATACAATGATTGAAAGGATTACATCTATAAATAATCCTAATTTTTTCTTCATGCATTATAACAAAACTAATTTTCAAGTTGAAAATTTTGTCATGGTACCCAAATATTTTTTCTCGCCGGATATAATAGAAAAGAGAAAGCCGTTGTCGGATACCGCAAGGAGGGCTGGCTGGACAGGATGCAATATTTTATTGAGCCGAATACCAGACGAAGGAAGAATTTACATTGTACAAAATGAGAAAGAAGTATCTATTGAAAAGATAATGGAAAAAGTTCATAAAACAGAATTCTTACGTGGCAGTAAGTTGGATGCTAGGGGATGGACTTTAGATGTGTTAAATTGTGTTAATATGATTGAGAATAAAGATTTTACACTTGAACAGATATATAGATTTGAAGAGTTACTTGCAGAGAAACATCCAGATAACCATCATGTAAAAGACAAAATAAGACAGCAATTGCAAATGTTAAGAGATAATGGAATTATAGAATTTACAGGAAGGGGACATTACAGGAAAATTCAATATTAGTCAATAATCAGAACACTAGAAACCCTTGTAAACACTGTTTTGCAGGGGTTCCTTTTTATCCAATGCCAAGTATTTGATGTTTGTTCTGTTGAAATCTGTTTCATAAGGTCAGCAGTTTTCTTTTGAACTATATAAAACAAAGGTGTATATGCCTGCTGTAATCTGAATATCCGCATGTCATAAATGTTTTAATATATTTTTAAAAATAAAAATACACGACAAAGGATTTA
>CDZW01041387.1_pt1 | contig 17773 bp, 15 predicted proteins | sample 557511 | NCBI WGS metagenome assembly CDZW01 (sample SAMEA3182067, study PRJEB8094) | gut metagenome | biome: human; feature: gut; material: Stool; isolation source: human stools | place: Canada | collected 2013-03-05 | reverse complement strand
GCTGCCCAGCGCACGGCCTCGCCGTACCACGCGCCCTCGTCCGCATCGGCGTAGCGCATGGCATAGTTGACGACGGGACTGCCCGCGAGACGCCAGAGAATGGTGACGATCTGGCCGCGCGTCGCTGTGCCGTCCGGCGCAAACGCGCTCTCCGAAACACCGGTCATAAGACCGTTTTCATAGACGTACTGCACCGCGTCCGCGTACCACGCGGCAGCGGGAACGTCGGCAAAGGACGGCGCATTTTCCGCGGCGCGAGCCGCGGACGGCAGAAGGCCGACGGCCAGAGCGAGAGCTGTCAGCAGAGAGCATAACTGTTTTTTCATTGGAGGTTCTCCTTTCCTTGTAAGCGCCGCTCACGGGGCGATCTCCCCGGGCGCTGCGGTATGTCAGAACGGCAGGATGCCCATGAAGTACTCCACGGCCAGCGCCACGAGGACGACGAGCGCGGAGATCAGGAAGCCGTGCACCATCGGCGCCGCGCCGGATTTCTTCATTTCGGCGAAGCTCGTGTTGAGTCCAACGGCGGCGAGCGCCGTGACCATGAGGAACTTGCTGACCTTTTTGAGCGCCGCCGCGGCTGCCGCGGGGATCACGCCCACGCTGCTGAGCACCGCCATGGCGAGAAAGCCGAGGATGAACCACGGGAAGACGCTCTTCCACTTGATCTGCACTGCGCCGCCGGACGCGGCGGCTTCCTTTTTCTTCAGGTGCATACTCACAAACGAGAACACCACCACCGTCGGGATGATGGCGAGCGTGCGCGTGAGCTTGACCATGGTGGCGAAGTCGCCCGCGCCCTCGCTGAAGGCATAGCCTGCGGCGACGACGCTGGAGGTATCGTTGACTGCCGTGCCCGTCCACAGGCCGTAGGCCATGTCGGAAAGGCCCATCGCGCGGCCCATGATGGGAAAGAGCACGATCATCGCCATATCAAAGAGGAAGGTCGCGGAGAGGGCGTAGGCGATGTCGCTGTCCTTGGCGTCGATGACGGGTGCGACCGCCGCGATGGCGCTGCCGCCACAGATGCCGGTGCCCGCGGAGATGAGGTTCGAGAGCTTCCAGTCCAGCCCCAGCGCGCGGCCAATGAAGTAGCCGCCGCCGAAGCAGGTAAGGAGCGTAAAGAGCATGACGGTCAGCGACATTCTGCCGACGTTCAGGATGGTCGTGACGTTCAGGCTCGCGCCGAGGAGAATGATGGCAAATTTCAGGATCTTCTTCGCCGTGAACTTCACGCCGGGCGCGGTGGTCTTGCCGGGCTTGCGGTAGCCGTTGATGAGCATACCGATGAACATGGCGATGACGGACGCGCCGATGACGTCGAATGGCAGCAGCGCCTCGATGCCCTTGGCGAGCAGCGCGATGACGAGCGCGAGCGCGAAGCCCGGCGCGTAGCTTTTGATTTGAGCGGGAATGGAGCGCATGGTGATCTGACCTCTCTTTGCCGGTAGTGATTTCTTTTGAATTTGCCTTGCAGGCCGCGCGCACTTCTGCTATGATCTTTGGCAGAAGCACAGCCAAGGAGCAGAGGAGCACGATAGCTATGATAGAGAATTACGCAGAAAAAATCAAGCACGAATCCAATGGATTTATCCGGCACAACGGGATCCGCATCGTTTCCGTTGATGAGGAAAGGAGCGTGCTGGAGGCCGAGATCACCGACAACAGCCGCAACGTTTGGGGCAGCGTCCACGGAGGCTTCCTCTACACGATGGCGGACACCGCCGCCGGAGCCTTTGCGCGCATCAAGTACGGGCGGCGCAACGTCACGCTCAACGGCTCGATGAATTACCTGCGGCCCACCACGCACAGCAAGACGCTGACGGCGGTCGGGCGCGAGATCAAGGTCGGCGGACACGTTGGCTTTTTTGAAGTCAATATCACCGACGACACCGGCGCGCTCGTCGCCTGCGCGCAGATGAATATGTATTTTCTGGATTGAGCGGCCCGCTTGCGAGTCACGCTCCGCCATACCGGCAGGGTCGGGCGCAATGCCCGTCCCCTTTTCATTCCGCCGGGCGGAGAAAGGATAAGGGAAGATACGCAGCGCGTGTCTTCCCTTTGCCTTATATTGCCTTATTTTTTCCGCTGCGCGGTGAACAGGCGGACGACGGATGAGACGAGCAGGATCGCGGCGGCGATACTGCCGGCGATGCCTGCGGTGGCGAAGCCCCGCTGGAGGGCGAGCTGGGTGCTGCCGTTCAGCCCGAGGGACATGGTGTAGTAAATACCGGCGCCGGGCAGCAGCGGTACGGCGGAGATGACCTGATACGAGGTGACCGGATACTTGCGGGCGCGGGCCATGCCCTCGGCATAGACGGCGGCGACCGCGGCGGCGATGAAGTTTGCGCCGTAGGGACCGAGACCGAGCTCGCCGCACAGCAGATACGCCATCCACGTCACGACGCCGCCGAGCGCGCACAGGCAGCGCCCCCAGCCGTGGACGTTGAAGAGGATAACAAAGCCGGTGCAGGCGACCGCGATGGCGATGGCCTGAAGCCAGAAGGGATAGGAAAGCGTGCTGGCGGCGGTCTGGCCGTAGAGGGAGGAGGTGATGTGCCACGCGGCCGCAGTGCCCATGGCGATGGCGAGCGCCGAGAGGAGCACCTGCACGATGCGGTTGACGCCGGAGTTTGTGTCGCCGTAGATGATGTCGCGCATGGAGTTGGTGATGAGCAGACCGGGGACCAGGATCATCAGCGAGCCGATGATGACCGCGTCCACATAGTCGACCAGCCCGAAAGCGGCGGCGAGGTAGGCGGGCACCGCCATGGCGAAGGCGGCGGCGATGGTGCTGAAAAAGGGGTTGGTCTCGAGCTTATCCATCCGGCGCGTGACAAAGCCGATGATAAGCCCCATCAGGCCCGCCCACAGGCTGTCGCGCAGGGTTCCGCCAAAGACGGGGCAGAAGCCGGACGCGGCAAGAAGATTGCCAAGGTAATAAACGGGAACGGAATAGCTGCGGCGATCGTTTCTTGTCTCCTCCAGCCATTGCGCGGCAACGGCGGGGTCGGGCGTTTCGGCGCAGATGCGGCGCGAGAGCGCGTTGAGCCGCTCGACCGCGTCAAGATCGTTGCCGTGGAAGCCGACGCGCTTCATCACCATCAGCGGCTTGCCGTTGTCCGCCTCAAGGCTGACCATGACGCAGTTGGGGATCGCAAAGGCCTCGCATTCGATGCCGTAGGCCGCGAGCACGCGGCGCATCGTCTCCTCGATGCGGAAGGTCTCCGCTCCGGCGGCGGCCAGCTCGTAGCCGATCTGCGCGGCCATATCCGTTAAAAGATAGTAGTCCATATCGAACCCTCCTGCTGCCGCCTTACCTAACGGCGGGCATTATCTTACTGCGAAAGGATTTCCCTGTCAAGAAGAGAAAACACCGCTTAAAAGGCGGTGTTTTGCGCGCTGTGACATTTTTTCTCCGCAAGCTCCAGAAGCGCCTGGCGGAAGCCGTATTTTTCGGCAAGCTCCCACGCGGCGGAAAGGTTCCTCTCGCCCGCGCGGCGGTCCTTGACGCAGCGGAGCATGAGGTTTTTCGGCGAGTGGGCGAAGTCGATGAATTCGATCACGTCCACCGTGTAGCCCATGTCCTCGAGCACGGCGGCGCGGATGGAGTCTGTCAGCAGCGCGGAAAAGCGCTCCTGCAAAAGACCGTGGCGCAGCAGCACGTCGAAATCGCCGCCCTTGTGGATGGTGGCGTTGATCTCGTGCTGGCAGCAGGGAACGGAGAAAATGTGCTTCACGCCCTTTTCGACGGCGTACCAGAGGGCGTAGTCCGTGGCGGTGTCGCAGGCGTGGAGCGTGACGACCATATCCACATGGGTGTCCGCGAGCGTGTCGCGCGTGACGTCGCTCACGACGAAGCGCAGGCCGTCGTAGCCGTACTTTTGCGCGATGGCGTTGCAATGCTCGACCACATCCTCCTTGAGGTCGTAGCCGAGTATCGTGGCTTTCACGCCGCGCTTGACGGTGAAATAGTAGTAGAGAATGAACGTGAGGTACGATTTGCCGCAGCCGAAGTCGAGAATGGTGATCTCCTGCTGCTCCGAGGCACGGAAGGCGTCGTCCACCAGCTCGATGAAGCGGTTGATCTGCTTGTACTTATCATACTTCGCCTTGACGATGCGGAGGTCCGGCGTAAACACGCCGAGGTCGACGAGCGCGGGAATGTTCTCGCCCTCGGCAAGGATGTATTCCTTTCGGCGGTCATGCGCCTTCGGCGCGGCGGTGCGCTGCGCCTCGCCTTTCGCGGTGCATTTGTAGCTGCCGTTCGTTTTGCGGATGTACTGGCGCGTCTCTGTTTCGGTGCAGAGCACGGCCTGAAGATAAAGACCGTCCAGCTCCTGCGCGAACAGCCCGGGCAGCTCGCCCTTTGTCACGTTGCGGTGCGTGACCTTCTGCCCATGCTGGTATTCGAGCTGAAAAAACGCCTTGCCGTGCAGCGACAGCGGGCGAATGGTCACCCTGGAGCAGCCGATGCGCGCGAGCGGCTGAGAAAGCACGGCCTTGGTGAGCGTGTCGAGCCGCGCGGTGAGGTCGTCCAACACGATGCTCATGCGCCAAACCTCTCTTTCAGGGCAAGATGCGCGGCGTAGAGCTCGTTTTTGCTGTAGGTGTTGTTGTCGTCCTTGAGGAGCAGCTTGATGGCGTCCTTGGCGGTGCAGTCATGCTGCACCATGCAGTCCACCAGCAGCGCCTCAGGCGAGGAGACGTGCTCGACCTCGGTGATGAGATAATCCTCCTCCACCTCGCAGAGCAGGACGTATTCGCCCTTATCGTAGCTGCCCTTGGCGAGCAGTTGATCGCGCACCTCGGCGGGCGTGCCGCGGAAGGTCATCTCGTGGAGCTTCGTCATGTCGTTGCACAGGCACAGCCGCACGCCGGCGTGCTCCGAGATAAAGAACTCCACCGCGTCCATGATGCGCTTGGGGCTTTCGTAAAAGCAGTAGGTGCGCGTGTCGCCGCGGCGCATCATGGCGAGCGCACGGCGGCGGTCGGCGGCCTCCCGCGGGAAGAAGCCGAAGAAAAAGAAGGTCGAAAGATCGAAGCCCGAGATGGACAGCGCCGTGACCGCGGCGCAGCAGCCGGGCACGCCGACCACGCGGATACCCGCGTCGATGGCGGCGCGGATCAGTTCGTTGCCGGGGTCGGAGATGCAGGGCGTGCCCGCGTCGGTGATGACGGCGATGCTCTTGCCCTGCTGGAGCTGCTCGATGAACCACTTGGCCTTGCCGTATTCGTTGAACTTGTGGTTGGCGGAGAGCTGGTTGCCGCGGATGCCGAGCTTGTTGAGCAGCACGACGCTGCGGCGGGTGTCCTCCGCCGCGATGATGTCCGCCGTCTCTAAAATTTGGCGGCCGCGCTCAGTCATGTCGCGCGCGTTGCCGATGGGCGTCGCTACGATGTAGAGCGTGCCGACGGTGTTCATTTCGTCCATAGCGTTCTCCTCTTAGAATAGCATGACCTGGTCGGGGTCGTCGCCCTGCCCGATGGCGCGCAGCTGCTCGGCGTTCTTCTCGCTCAGCGCGTCGGAGACTGCCATTTTGCGCAGAATGTTGTGCACCGTTTTGTCGAACTCCGTTCCCTCGCGGTAGTCGGCGGGGAAAATGAAGTCCACGCGCCCGTCCTGCAAAAGCTTTTCCACGCCCGCACGGTTGCTCTTCTGATAGACCGCGACGGCCTGTCCGCCGTAGGCACGCATCATCTTCATGCACGGCACGTCGGAAAGTCCGTCGCCGACGTAGACCATGTTGGTGAACGGCACGCGCTTGGAATCGTCCGGCATGGAGTCGTTGAGCTCCTTGTCGCGGGCGATGTCGAGAATGCCCTTGTTGATGCGGTAGACGAACTGCGTCTTGTTTGTGAAGTTGACGTCCAGCTTCGGCCAGGCGGCAAGGCCGCTTTCGTCGTAATAGAACTCGCAGGCGTAGATCTGTTTGAACTCATGGGCGATGCCGCTGCCCTCGATGATCTCGCGCAGACCGGAGGAGATGACGTAGTGCTCCACGTCCACGCCGAGGTCCGCGCCATAGGCGGTGATGCGCGCGAACCACTCGCGCACGCCGGGAAACAGCTCGATGGCCTCGCCCGAACGGACCAGATAATCGCGGTCGAGACGGATGCCCTGCGCGGCGCACTCGCGGATCATGGTGTACATATAGGCGAGCAGGCCGTCCATTTTGTTCTCATAGCCGAAGCCGTTGGCCTTGGCCCAGAACTCCGAGGGCGTGTAGCCGAGGGAGGGAATGAAGGCGTAATCCTCCATATCGGTGGTGCAGAGGGTCTTATCAAAGTCGTAAAGGAACGCGACGATAGGGCGTTTGGTCATGGTGTCCTCCTGTGAAAAAAGCGGCTCGGAGAGAGCCGCTCTTTTGAAGTGCGTTTTATTCTTCGCCGTGGTAGTTGCGGCCGAACTTGAGGTCGCTGAGCTTGATGGCGCGGGTCGCGGAATCGAGGAAGGGATTGCCCTCCTCCGGGCTTTCCTCCGGCTCCTCGGGCGCTTCCTCGACCTCCGCCGCCTTCGTGAGGTCGGGGAGCTTGAAGGAATCCATGATGCTCTTTTCGATCTCGCTGACGTCGGCGGCGGGCTTGGCGAGCTCCAGCGGAGCCGCAGGGGCGAGGTCCGCCTCGGGAAGCTCCTCGAGGAGCTTCATTTCACGCTCGTAAAGCTCGCGCACGCGGGCGAGGAAGTCCGCGGTCTCGGCCTTGGCGGCGGTCAGGCGGCGCTCCTCCTGCGCGACCTCGTCGCGCAGCGCGCCGATCTTGCGGTTGGCCTCGCTTTCGGCGTTTTCGAGCAGGGACTTTTTCTTCTCCTCCGCCTCGGCGACCATGCTGTCTGCCATCTTCTGCGCGGTCAGCAGCGCGGCGCGCATGGCGTCCTCGGTCGAGCGGTATTCCTCGACCTTGTCCACGAGCACCTTCATCTTCGCCTTGAGCGCGGCGTTTTCCTTGTAAAGCGAGGTATAGTCGTCGGTCAACTCGTCAAGGAACTCATCGACCATGGACATGTTATAGCCGCCCATGACGGCCTTGGCAAATGCGTGGTTGGAAACCTCCTGCGGTGTCAGCATCGTTCAGCCCTCCGTCCCTTATAAGTACAGTCCGTTGTTTTCCAGCTCGTCGATCAGGTCGCCCATGATATCGACGTGGTAGGGCGTGATGATGTAGGTGTTGGCCGCGACCTTCTTGATCTTGCCCTCGCCCGCGTAGGCGACGCCGGAGAGGAAGTCGATCAGGCGGCGGGCAATGTCCTTGTTCGTGGATTCGAGATTGATGACCACCGTGCGCTTTTCCTTCAGGTGGTCGGCGATCTCGCTGGCATTCTCAAAGCGCTCGGGCTTGACGAGCACGACCTTGAGCTGCGTCGTCGCGTGGATGTTGACGACCTTGTTGCGGCGATCCTCGTCGCGGTCGCGCTCGCGGCGGCTGGGCCGCTCGTCGGCAAAGGCACCCGTGTCGCGGGAGCCGAGATCGGTGAATTCGTCTTCGTATTCTTCGTCCTCATCCTCGTAGGGATGCGCCCATTTCTTCAGATCGTCAATGAGTCCCATGGAAAAAACCTCCCTGTATCAAAGCGTATAGTGGCGCGCGCCGAAGATCGCCGTGCCGACGCGCACCATCGTCGCGCCGCAGCGGACGGCGTCCTCATAATCGCCGCTCATGCCCATAGATAATATATCAAGCTTATTATCATACAAACTCGCGTTGATGTCAACATAAAGCGCATGAACTTTTTCAAAGTAGGGCACGCTCCCGTGCTCGCTCTCGGCGACCGGCGGAATGGTCATCAGCCCGCGCAGCACGACGTGGGAGAGGCTCTTGGCCCTTTCGGCGGCGGCGCGGACCTCGGAGACGGCAAAGCCGCTCTTGGCCTCCTCCCCGCCGACGTTGACCTCAAGGAGAATGGGTTGGACGATGCCGAGCTTTTCGGCCTGCCGGTCGATATCCTCAAGCAGCTCATAGGAGCCGACGGATTCGATGAGCGCGACCTTGCCGACGACCTGCTTCACCTTGTTGCGCTGGAGATGACCGATGAAGTGCAGAGGCGCGCCGTCGTAGGCGTTCTCCGAGAGCTTCTGCGTCATCTCCTGCACGCGGTTCTCGCCGAGCGCGTCGATGCCCGCGGCGATGGCCTCGCGGCAGGCCGCGGCGTCGTTCATCTTGCTCGCGCCGACAAGCGTGATGTCCTCGGGCCTGCGCCCGGCGGAGAGCGCCGCGGCGGCAATGTTTTCCCGTACCTGCTGAATGTTTTCCCGAATGCTCATGTTCATTCGACCACCTTTCCATCGTATAGATCATTTGCCGAGACGATCGCCTCGTCGCCGGCGCGCAGCGTGTAGAGCTGGCGCAGGCTTTCGCTGCTCGTTTCGATGCCGACGGGCCGGACAAGACAGTAATCCTCGCCCTGCCAGAGGACCTCCACCGGCTTGCGGTAGGCGCGCAGCCCCACAAGGCAGTAAACGCCGCTGCTGCCGTCCGCGTCCACGCGGAGGGCATTTTTGGGGATGCGCAGTCCCTCGTAGCGCGCGAGGATCAGCTCGACGTTCTGCGCGCGCAGGAGCGTGACATAGGCCAGATGGCTGCCGCCGCGCAGGACGACGATCACGCGGCCGTTCTCCTCACGCCCGATGCGCTCGACGGTGACGTCAAGATCGAAGTCCACGCCGGTCGCGGCGCGCAGGCTGAGGGCCTGTCCCTTCTGCAGCCGCGCGGCGTCTGCGGCGCTCAGCACGGTGACGAAGCGCCACTCCTCGCCGGCGATCAGCCGGCCCACGGTCGAGCTTGCCGCCTCCGGGGCGATGGCGTCGTACTGCGCGACGGTCATATTCTCCAGCGCCGCGGGGGTGAGAACGGCCTCGTAGCCGTCGGCGACGGCGCTGTAGGTGCCGGCAAACGGCGCGCGGATCGTTTGTGTGCCGCCCTCCAGACGGCCGGAGAGCGTGCTGATCTCGGCATTGAGCGCGTCGATGCGCACATCCAGATCGTCCGTGCCCGCGTAGGCGTATTCGCGCTTGAGGACTGTCGTGCGCAGCTCCTCGCCGGAGGACTCGACGCTCGTCCAGCTCCCTGCGGCAAGGGAAGCGCGCAGCGCAAAGAGGTCCTCGCGGATGTCGCCGTCGAGCTTGAGCGCGGTCTCGGCGTCGCGGGACGCCTCGCGCGCGTAGCGCAGCTGCTCGAGCCGGGACCGGAGCGCGCGGAGCTGACGGTGGTCGTTCAGTGCGCTCTCGCTGCGGTAGACCGTTGCGAGCGTGCCGCCCGCGTTCACGCGTTCACCCTCGGCGCGCTCGAGCTCCAGAAGCGTTTCACTGCACGCGATCACCTGCTCGTCGCGCGCGAAATAGCCGGTCGCGGCGATGGCGTCCTCGCTGGAGTAAGCGTAGACGAGCGTGGTGGTCTGCGGGTCGACGAAGTAGCGGTAGGCCTGCACGCTGAAGTAGGCGGCCACCGCGAGAAACAGGAAAACAAAGATCAGTTTTGTCGATAGGGATCGGGATCTCATAGGCACCTCGGGAGGCTCAGGTCATTCCTCCCCGGTCTCGTCCGCCTCGTGCAGGTCGATGGGGCTTAGCGGCGCGATGGTCGAGATCGCGTGCTTGTAGATCATCTGCTGCCGACCCTCGCTCAAAAGAACGACGGTGAAGCTGTCAAAGCCGGTCACGCTGCCGCGCATCTGGAAGCCGTTGACGAGGAACACGGTCAGCGGCACGCCCTGCTTGCGGGCTTTGGTGAGGAAAATGTCCTGAAGATTGGCTGTCTTTTTCATGTTGGATGTACCCTTTCTTTTTATTCGGGCGGCGGTTTTATGGGTGCCGTCCGTATAAAATCAGGATACGCCAAGGTTTGTGAGAATTTCTGTCGAAAATTGTAAAGCGGCGGGAAGATCGAGGGAATTTTTCCGGTAGAACCAGTGAATGTCCCTGTTCCGCCGCAGCCAGGTGAGCTGGCGCTTGGCGTACTGCCGCGAGCGGAGCTTGATCTCGGCGACGGCCTCGTCCTGCGTGCATTCGCCCGCGAGACAGCCCAGACATTCCTTATAGCCGATGGCCTGCATTGCCGTCGCCGTGCGCGGCACGCCGCTCTCGACCAGAGCGCGCACCTCGTCGAACAGACCCTGTGCGACCATCCGGTCCACGCGGAGGTCGATGATGCGCTTCATCTCCTCGCGGTCGGCGTAGGCAAGACCGAGGTAGACGGGCTCGTAGCGCGGCGGGACGAGCCGGGTGTCGGCATTGTGCCGCGACATGGTCTTCCCTGTCTCGCGGTAGACCTCGAGCGCGCGGATGACGCGCTTTTTGTCGTTCGGGTGCAGCACGGCGGCGCTTTCCGGATCAATGGAGCGCAGCTCGGCGAAGAGGGCCTCGCCGCCCTCGTTGTCCCAGCGCCGCTCCAGAAGCCTGCGCGTCTCTCCGCCGGTCGTGCCGGGAGCGTAACCGTGTCCGCGCAGGAGCGCGTCGAGGTACAGCCCCGTGCCGCCGACGAGGATGGGCAGCTTGCCGCGCGCGAGAATGCCGTCCACACATTCGGCGGCGTCCGCAGCGTAGCGCGCCACGGAGTAATCCTCGCGCGGGTCGATCACGCCGACCATGTGGTGCGGCACGCCCCGCGTCTCCGCCTCCGTCGGTGCGGCGGTGCCGATGACCATGCCGCGGTAGAGCTGCATGGAATCGCAGGAGACGACCTCGCCGCCGAGCCTTTCGGCCAGCGCGACGCCGAGTCCGGTCTTTCCGCAGCCGGTCGGGCCGACGATGCAAACTACCTTGGGCGGCATGACGTCTCCTTTCCGCGCTCAGGCGCGCTTGAACATTTTTTCCAGCTCGTATTTGGTGAGCTTGACGGCCACGGGTCGTCCGTGCGGGCAGAATCGGACCTCGCCCGACTGTACCTTATCCACCAGCACGCGAAGCTCTCGCTCATCGCTCTTCCAGCCGCCTTTGATGGCGGACTTGCAGGCCATGGTGTGCAGCAGCGCGTCGCGGGCGCTCTCGGGGGCGGCGTGGTGCGTCTCGACGAGGCGGCCCGCAAGGTCCTCAAGACTTGCCGCGGCGTCCTCGGCGGGAATGTCGGCGGGCAGGGCGCGGATCAGGATCGCGCCGTCGCCGAACTCCTCGCAGGCAAAGCCGAACTCGCGCAGCAGCGCGAGCTGCCCAACAAGAGCGGTGTACTCCGCCGCGGCGAACTGCGCGACCACGGGAGTCAGCAGCTCCTGCGACATGATGGGCTCAAGATTTGCCTTGAAGCGGTCGAAATTCACGCGCTCGTGCGCGGCGTGCTTGTCGATGAGCCAGACGGTTTTCTCCGCGTCCTCGCAGACGATGTAGGTGTCGAGCACCTCGCCCGCGATGCGCCACGGTATGACCGGCTCCGGCTCGATCGCCGTCTGCTCCGGCTCGGCGGGCGCGGTCTCGAGCGTGGTCTGCACGGCGAAAACGGGTGCGGCGGGCGCTTCCGGCTTTGCCGCTTCATCGCGCGGCGGCATGAAGGCAGCCTCGACCATCTTCGGAAGGATGTGCCCGTCCTCCGGCTTTTTCGCCGGGGGAGCCGGTGTGCGGCGGACGAAGTCGCTGACGCTCACGCGCCCGCCCAGCTCGCTCGAGGCGGGCGTGACGGCGATGAACGGCGCGTCCCTTTTGGGCGGCTCCGGCCTTTTGACCTCGTTCTGCGCACGCCACTCCTGCGCCGTCATGCTGCGGTAAAACTCCTGCGGCTTGGGAGCCTGCGCGGCCGGTCTCGGCGATGTGTGCAGCGGCTCGGGCGCGCCGTCGCGGTCGAGCGCGTCGGACGCGGCGTGGTACACAAGGTCGAAGACCTGCTTTTCGTTGAGGAATTTCACGACCGTCTTGGCGGGGTGGACGTTCACGTCCACCATGTCCGCCGGCAGCGTGACGTTCAGCACGCAGCCGGGGAATTTGCCCTTCATCAGACGGTTTGCGTAGGCTTCCTCCACCGCAGCGGTGAGAAGCTGGGATTTGATGAAGCGGCCGTTGACGAAAAAGGTCTGCATCCCTCGCGTGCCGCGGCCCGCGAGGGGCTTGGTCACAAAGCCGTCAACGGCGAGCTGACCGTCGCGCCCGTGGACCTCGACCAGCGCGAGGGCAAAATCGCGGCCCAGCGCGGCGTAGACGGCGCTGAGGGGCTTGCCGTCGCCCGGGGTGTGCAGCTCCTCCCTGCCGTCCTTGATGAGACGGAAGGAGATATCGGGGTGCGAGAGCGCGATGTGCGCGGCAAGGCCCGCGATGGCGGTCGCCTCGGCGCGGTCCTGCTTCATGAACTTCAGCCGCGCGGGCGTGTTGTAAAAGAGGTCGCGCACGATGATGCTCGTGCCCTCGGGACAGCCCGCGGGCTCGACGGAGAGCGGCTTACCGCCGTCAAGATGCAGCGTCGCGCCGCTCGCGGCGCCCGTCTGACGCGAGAAAATATCCAGGTGAGAAACGGACGCGATGGCAGCGAGCGCTTCGCCGCGGAAGCCGAGGGTGCCGATGGCGGCCAGATCGGCGGCGGTGCGGAGCTTGCTCGTCGCGTGGCGCAGAAAGGCGGTGGGCAGCTCGTCGGGCGCGATGCCGCATCCGTCGTCCGTGACGCGCAGATAGGTCAGCCCGCCGTTTTGCAGCTCGACGGTGACGTTCCTCGCGCCCGCGTCGATGGCGTTTTCCAAAAGCTCCTTCACAACGCTCGCGGGACGCTCGACGACCTCGCCGGCGGCAATGAGATTGGCGATATGGGGGGATAGCTGTTCGATGTGCGGCATGGTATTCTCCTTATCCGACGATGGCCCAGAGAGCCAGCGCGTTGACGGTCGCGTGGAGCAGGATGGACGTCCAGAGTGTGCCGGAGTGGTCGAACGCCCACGCGAAGACGAGGCCGGGAACGAGGTATTGCAGCATGAGGATGAGATAGCTCCAGTCCCACGAGGAGAGGGCGAAGGTCCACACGTGCATGAACGCGAAGAGCACGCAGGAGATGACGTAGGCGGCGACGCGGCTCTTTTCCTTCAGGCAGCCGAACACGAGACCGCGGAAAAGGACCTCCTCGACAAAGGGGGCGAGAAAGACGATGATGAGCGCTGTCAGGCGCGGCGCGGCGTTGATGGACGCGGCGATGGTCATGTCGTTGAGGTTGGTGCGGCTGTTGAAGAGCACGTTCGCCACGCGGTAGAAGAGCTCGTTCGCGCCGTAAAAGACCAGAAGGCCCATGCAGAACGTCGTCATCGCGCGGCTCACGCCGCCGAGGAAGCGGCTCGTCGTGTGCGCGAGGAACGAGTGAAAGAGCAGCAGCACGATGGCGAAGAGCACATAGTAGTAGATGATGTTCGCCAGCGAGTCACTGATCTTCGTGTCGAGCAGGACCTCGACAATGCCAAAGAGCTTGTTGGCCAGCAGCGGCAGCACGAGCAGATAGACGATAAAGAAGATCGTCCCCGCGACGCGCTCGGTCTGGTTCATGTGGGAGGTAGCGGCTTTTTTTGCCATGTGGATGGACCCTTTCTGTCTGTTTCGGGGTTAGTTCGAGAGCTTCTTTTTCAGGTCGTAGAGCAGCTGCATCGCCTCGATGGGCGACATGGTGTCCGGCTGGGCGCGGCGCAGCGCGTCGAGCACCTCGGCTTCGCCGATGGCGTCAAGGCTCACCTGCTCACGCTCCTCGCGCGGCGGGATATAGCTGCCGCCGGCTTCCAGCTCCTCCAGTATTTTCTTCGCGCGGGAGACGACCTCCTTCGGCAGTCCCGCGAGCTTAGCGACCTCGATGCCGTAGCTGCGGTCGGCTCCGCCGGGAATGATCTTGCGGAGGAATACAAGGTCCTCCCCGCGCTTTTTGATGGCGATGTTGTAGTTTTTCACGCCCGCGAGCGTGCCTTCCAGCTCAGTGAGCTCGTGGTAATGGGTGGCGAAGAGCGTTTTCGCGCCGAGCCTTTTGCGGTCGGCGCAGAACTCAAGCACCGCGCGGGCGATGCTCATGCCGTCGAAGGTCGAGGTGCCGCGGCCGATCTCGTCTAAGATCAGCAGCGAGTGCGCCGTCGCCTGCCGCAGGATTTCCGCGACCTCGCTCATTTCGACCATGAAGGTGGACTGGCCGCCGGCCAGGTCGTCGCTCGCGCCGATACGGGTGAAGATGCGGTCCACCACGCCGATGCGGGCGGCGCGGGCGGGAACGAACGAGCCGATCTGCGCCATGAGCGTGATGAGCGCGACCTGACGCATATAGGTGGATTTACCCGCCATGTTGGGGCCTGTGATGATGGCGACGCGGTTTTCCTTTTCGCCCATGTAGGTGTCGTTCGGCACAAAGAGAGCGTCCTTCAGTACGCGCTCGACGACCGGATGGCGGCCGTCGTGGATCTCGATCACGCCGGAATCGTCCACCACCGGGCAGCAGTAGCTGTTCTTGACCGCGACGACGGCAAGCGACGCGAGCGTGTCAAGCTCCGCGACCGCGGCGGCGGTCTTCTGGATGCGCTCGGCGTTTGCGCAGATCTCGTCGCGCAGGGCGGAGAAGATCTCGTATTCGAGCGCGTTGTCGCGCTCCCCCGCGGTCAGGATCTCCTGCTCCAGGTCCTTGAGCTCCTGCGTGATGTAGCGCTCGCCGTTGACGAGCGTCTGCTTGCGGATGTAGGTGTCGGGCACCTGATCCTTGAAGGAATTGGAGACCTCGATGTAGTAGCCGAAGACCTTGTTGTAGCCGATCTTCAGCGTGCGGATGCCGGTGCGTTCCTTTTCCTTCGTTTCAATGGAGGCGAGCAGCCCCTTGCCGCCGGAGAGAATGTCGTGCAGGCGGTCGACCTCGGCGTTGAAGCCTTTGCGGATGAAGCCGCCCTCGCGCACGGAGAACGGCGGCTCGTCCACGATGGTCTCGGCGATGCGCGCGGCGATGTCCGCGAGCGGGTCAAGCTCCTGCGAAAGCTCGCCGAGCCGGCCCGTGGTGAAGTGCGCGAGCTGCTCGCGCACGGCGGCGAGCTGCTCGATGGAATTACGCAGCGAGACGAGGTCGCGCCCGCCCGCCGTGCCGTAGACGATGCGGCCGATGAGCCGCTCCATGTCGCTGATGCCGGAGAGGGCGAGGACCAGCTCCTCGCGCGCCATCGTGTCGTTCACCAGCGCGCCGACGGCGTTCGAACGGCGTGTGATGGCAGCGACCTCGCGCAGGGGACGCTCCAGCCAGGAACGCAGACAGCGCGCGCCCATGGCGGTTTTCGTTTTGTCAAGTACCCAAAGCAGACTCCCGCGCTTTTCCTTGCCGCGGATGGTCTCCGTCAGCTCCAGATTGCGGCGGGCGGAGAGATCCAGCTCCATGAAGCGGCCCTGCTCGTAGTATTCAAGATCGCTGATGTAGGATAGGTCGCTCTTCTGCGTTTCGTGCAGATAGCTCAGAAGGCCGCCGAGCGCGAGCGCCGCGGCGGGGTTATTGCGCGGGAGCGAGGCATAGGCATCTTCACCGTACTGCGCGAGCACGGCTTTTTCCGCCGCCTTCAAGTCGAAGCGCGCGTCGCCGCGCTCCACGCGGCAGGAGAGCCTGTCGGCAAGCAGGGCTTTCAGCTCCTCGTCCGCATACGCGCCCGCGCTCAGCACCGCTTCGGCGGGCGAGAAGCGCGCAAGCTCATTGCACAGATGCTCCGCACGGTCCGCGCCGGAAAAGGCGGTGACGTGCGTGTGGCCTGTGGACATATCGCAGAACGCGACGCCCGCGTTCTGCTCGTCGAGGAACACGCCGCACAGGAAGTTGCCGCGCCGGTCGTCCAGACACGCGCTGTCGATCACCGTGCCGGGAGTGACGACGCGGATGATGTCGCGCTTGACGAGTCCCTTGGCGAGTGTCGGGTCCTCGGTCTGCTCGCAGATGGCGACCTTATAGCCCTTGGCGATGAGCCGCGCGATGTAGCCGTCGCTCGAATGGTACGGGATGCCGCACATCGGCGTCTGCTCCTCGGCGGATTTGCCGCGGTCGCGCGTGGTGAGAACGAGGTCCAGCTCGCGCGCGGCGAGCTTCGCGTCCTCGTTGAACATCTCGTAGAAGTCGCCGAGACGGAAAAAGAGGATGGAATCCTTATTCTGCTCCTTGATCTCAAGATATTGGCGCATCATCGGCGTGAGGTCTGCCATGTTCGTTGCTCACTTTCTAAAAAATCAGATCGTAAAGGTCGTTCCGGTCGCCATGTAGGCGAGGCGGTCGCCCAGCGTTTCGTGCAGCCAGGCGTAAGCGTCGTCGCCGGTGCAGTGGCCGGTGACATAGCGTGTCGCCTTCCGCGCGCGCAGGCGCTCGCCCACCGCGTCCACAAGGGCTCTCGGTTCGCTTTGGCCAAGTGAAGGATTGTAGAGATGGAAGCCCGCGAACACATAGTCCGGCGCGCGGCCCAGAATGTCCTCTGCGCGGTTGATGATGTTGATGATGCCGCTGTGGGCGCAGCCAGCGAAGAGGACGGTTTTGCCGTGCTCCGTCACCAGCAGGTCCTGCTCGTGGCGGAAGGCGTCGCGGGGATAGTCCCCGCCGACCTTTTCGCGCAGCGTGGCGTTTGCCTCGCTCAGGAGCTCGTGCGTCCGGATGCCGGAGAAGAGCGTCAGCTCCTCGTCGAGCTTTGTCACACCCTCGGCCATCACGAAGCGGTCAGCATACTCGTGCAGCTTGGGATCGAGACCGATGAAGGCGCATTTCGTCGGCGTCACGACATAGTAATCACCGAAGGCCTCCTTCTGAAGATAGACCTTCGCGGTGCGGTTGCCCCGCAGGAAGGTCAGCAGGCCGCCGCAGTGGTCGTTGTGCGCGTGGGAGAGAAAGGCGATATCGACCTGTGCGAGGTCGATGCCGAGCGCCTTGGCGTTTTCCCAGAAAGCGTCACTCGCGCCGGAGTCGAAGAGAATTTTATGCTTTGCTGTTTCAATGTAGAGCGAAAGCCCGTGCTCGCAGCGGAGCGCATCGCAGGTGGTTTTATTTTCCAGTAAGGTGGTGATTTTCATATCGTTTCCTCCGCGGCTCCGTAGAGCGCCCAGGTGTTGCTGCCCGAAATTTTTGCTGTGGTGAACGTTCCGATAAGACTCTTGTCGCCCTTCATGCGCACGAGGCGGTTGCCCTCGGTGCGCGCGGAGAGCGGCCAGTCCGCGTCGTCGCTCTCGCCCTCGACCAGCACGCGCACGGTCCTGCCGATGTAGGCGGCGTGCTTCTCCGCGCTGATGGCGTTCTGGGCGTTGCAGAGCGCGTCGAACCACTTCTGCTTTTCCTCGCGCGGCGTGGGATCGTCCAGCTTTGCGGCGGGCGTGCCCGGGCGGGGGGAGAAGATAAACGTAAAGAGCGCGTCGAAATGGACTTCGTTGATCAGACTTACGGTGTCCATCGCTTCCGCCTCGGTCTCGCCGGGGAAGCCGATGATGATGTCGCTCGTGAGCACGAGGTCGGGCATGACCCTGCGGGCATAGCGGATCAGCTCAAGGTAGCCCGCGCGGGTATAGGGGCGGTTCATCGCGCGCAGCACGCGGTCATTGCCGCTTTGGACGGGCAGGTGCAGCTGATGCGTCACATGGCGGCTCGCCGCCATCGTGTCGAAGAGCTTGGACGTCGCGTCCTTGGGCTGGCTGGACATGAAGCGCACCCAGTAGTCGCCGTCGATCCGGTCGATCTCTGCGAGAAGGTCGGCAAAATCATAGCCCGTGCCGAGATCCTTGCCGTAGCTGTTGACGTTCTGACCGAGCAGCGTGATCTCTTTATAGCCCGCCGCGACCAGCTCGCGGACCTCGCGCACGATCTGCTCCGGCTCGCGGCTGCGTTCGCGGCCGCGGACGTAGGGCACGATGCAGTA
>CDZW01024324.1_pt1 | contig 17963 bp, 20 predicted proteins | sample 557511 | NCBI WGS metagenome assembly CDZW01 (sample SAMEA3182067, study PRJEB8094) | gut metagenome | biome: human; feature: gut; material: Stool; isolation source: human stools | place: Canada | collected 2013-03-05 | reverse complement strand
TTCAGCTCCTCCACGTTGACCGTGAGCATTTCCACTCGCTTGAGAACAGTATAGAAGCTGTCGATCTCCTCCACCTTGCAGTCGGCCTTGACCGCATCGCCGATCTCCAACGCCTTCAGCAGTTCCATGCAGTATGTGTACTGGTCATGCGGAATGGGGAACGGGATGGTCGCCACACCGTATTCCGGGTGGTTGGGACTACTCAAAACTGCGCTCATCATGATCATTGTCCTCCTTTTTTTCGTTGATCTCGTTCATTCGGCTCCGCAGGCAGGTTCCGTCCGCGCCCCAGCAGAGAAAACCGTGGCGGGGATAGGGGCAGTCCTTGCACTCCGGGGAATGGCTGCAAACAGGCTCCGGCAGCGGCTCCTGCTGAAAGCCGGGGATATGCGGAAGAATGAGTTTGAAGTGGATCGTGCCATGAATTTCCATCATCTTTTCCTCCTAAAATAAAAAATGCCGGACATTTCTGTCCGGCCCGCGTGGATACCTATTTCATTGTCATGCCGCTCTGTTCCGGCGCGTCTCGCTGCCGCAGAGCATCCGTGGGCAGCAGTCCGCCGACCTGCTCCATCAACTCCGCCAGTTCCCGATCCCGTCCAAATGAAAGGCTTTCGTCCTGCTCGCGGACGAACGCCAGCGCGCGGTAGATCTCCGCAAGCTGCTCCGGCTCAAAAAGGGCGTCTTTTTGAACAAGCCCGCCGCGCACGGTGAAGTCGCGTTTGGCGGCGTCATAGTCATCCTGAAAATAATGTCCGTGATGGACGCCTTTGCGGTCGAAGTCCCACTCCCAAGTCACGAATTGGACGCCGCGTTCGGTGGGGTGGCCCGCCAGCACTGCGTCACCGAAGTCCGCGAGGATACGGTAGTCACCGGTGAGATTGGTCGCCTTGAGCTGAGGTGCGTATTCCAGAATCGCCATGTATTCCAAAGTCATTTTAGCGGTGTCGATCACCACCTGCAAAGCGTCCTGCGCTCGGATACTGTCCACGTTCTCCTGGCGGTACAGCACGCTGCCCTTGCCGGTGATGCGGCAGAGGCGCCCTTTTTCCCAGCAGACGGGCAGGTGGTGATCCTCGATCGGTTCTACCGTAAAACCGTTCTGCCGCAGCCGAATGGCGGTTTCTTCAAGGAAACGGAGCTGTGCGGGTTCGTTCTGATCGTTCATTGTGAAGTCCTCCTCGTAAGCAAAAAAATAGGCCGGAACATCCTAAAAATGCTCCGGCCGGTTGATATATTAAGTTGTGAAATGAAAAAGGGCGCCTATTTGATGGCTTCGACGAAACCAACAAACAGACACCTGAAAGATCGTATGAAATTTTGAGGAAAAATCGCTCTATTCTGCGCCCGCAAAAAGGGCGCTTCTCAGGATTTTACCTTTGAATCTGTGAAAGGGGGAGTTCGAATCTCCCCAGTTACCAAAATAACGCGAAAATATCTTTTTTTCTGAGTGCGGAATTTGAAAGAAAAAAAGGTGGCAACCCTTTGGTATTCTAAGCGTTGCGCTTAAAATATCCGAATTGTTGCCACCTTATGGTACGCCCGACTGGATTCGAACCAGCGGCCTTTAGAGTCGGAGTTATCAGGCCGTCAAGCCGGAAACCGCTACGGCGCAAGGGCTTGGTTGAGATTGCACAAATTTCCGCCATTTTGAAGAAAAGCCTCGGAAGCCTTGCAAGGCAGGGCTTCCGAGGCTTTTCGCGGTAGTAGTCAAATAGTAGTCTGCGCGCCGCGCAGGTCATGTGCCGCTTTTTCAAACCAGTCCTTATAGCGCAGGCTGTCACCCATAGAGTACAACCCCTTCCCTGTTCAGCTTGTGGGCAAAGCTCTGGCTATCTGCCACGCTGTGTTCCCACTCCTCCGGCGTATACAAAAGGAAGTCAATCGGCGTATCAGATTCCGTATCACAATACAAATCTGTCAGCAGTGAGCGCTTATCATTGGTCGATACAATGATGCAAAGGTCAATATCACTCTTTGCTGTCGCGGTTCCCTTCGCCTGCGAGCCAAACAGCAGAATCTTCTGCGGATCACAGAGCTGGATAACCTGTTCTCGAATCGCGTTTAGCTTTTCCACTGTATCGCCCCCTCACGCAAAATTCTCTATTTGCAGTATAGCATGGAACGGCCAAAAATAAAAGCGATTTTTATAGCAGTTTCTTTCAGCCTCCTCAATGCTTTCTGAACACGGGTGCGACTCGGTTCATTTGTGCGACCTTATCGATGAATTCTTTCAAGTCCTCAATGTAGGTATAGGGTGCGTACTCAGAATAAATTTGGTATTTTCGCATTTCCGCAATCGCAGAGATAAACCGCAATCGGTGATCAAACAGCATTCTATCTCTGTCCAAATGATATTTTTATCAAGATCAACAAGAACCTTTATTGATCAGCGCTGTTCTTCAATGGTCTCATAAGATACCTTTTGAGGCTTTCTCCCCGCTGGATTGTAGGAAGGAATCGGTCCCAGAAATCATTGTACAGGCGGAAAATTTCTTTTCTTTTCCCGTAGATGAATGTACTCCTCGATGGGGAAACAAATTACGCTCCCTCGTGTTCCTCCAGCAGATCGGTCATGTTTTTCAAACCGATGCCCAATGTGGAGGTATTGTGCAGCAGCGCGGATATTGCGGGCGGCAGTACCCCCGCTACGCCCAAGGTGATCAGCGACAGGTTGAAGGCCACGATAAACCGGTAGCTGCCGTGAATCCGCGCCATCAGCGCTTCACTGAGCTTACGCAGCGTCACCAGCTCAAAGAGATCCTCCGAGGCAACGGTGATGTCAGCGATCTCCCTGGCGATGGCCGCGCCGGTGGAGATGGCGATGCCGGCGTCCGCCTCGGAGAGGGCGGGAGAATCATTGACGCCGTCCCCCACCATGATAACGGTGTGTCCCTTTTCCTTTTCCTGACGGATAAAGGCGGCCTTGTCCTCCGGCAGGACCTCGGCATACACCGCGTCCACGCCCACTTCGGCGGCCACGGCCTCCGCTGTGCGGCGGTTGTCGCCGGTCATCATCACCACATTGGTAAAGCCGCTCTCATGCAGCGCTTTTACCGCGTCCTTAGCCTCCCGGCGCAGAGGATCGTGGATACAGATGACCGCCGCCAGCTCCCCGTCGATGCAGAGATACAGATGGGAATATGCGGCGGGCAGCGCGTCATATTTCTCCTGCTCTCCCTCCGGGATACAGCAGCCCTCGTCCTCAAAGACAAAGTGGGCACTGCCGATGATGACCTTTTTGTCCTCTACCATACTGGAAATGCCATGGGCCACCACATACTGCACCTGAGAGTGGTATTCTTCATGGGTGAGACCCTGCCGCTTCGCCTCCTCTACCACGGCGTTGGCCATGGAGTGGGGGTAATGCTCCTCCAGACAGGCGGCGAGGCGGAGCATATCCGCTTCCCGGTGCCCGCCGAAGGGAACGACCTGCGCCACCTTCGGCGTGGCGTAGGTCAGCGTACCGGTCTTGTCGAACACAATGGTATCCGCCTTGGCCACAGCCTCCAGAAAACGCCCGCCCTTGACAGAAATGTGATGCCCGCTGCTCTCCCGCATGGCAGACAGCACCGCGACAGGGATCGCCAGCTTCAGCGCGCAGGAGAAGTCCACCATCAAAACGGCCAGCATCTTGGTCACATCGCGGGTCAGCAGATAAGTCACAGCCGTGCCGCCCAGCGTATAGGGAACCAGCCTGTCCGCCATGCGGGACGCCTTGTCCTCAGCGGTGGATTTCAGCTTTTCCGATTCCTCGATCATGCGGACCACCCGGTCATAGCGTCCGCTGCCAGACACCTTTTCCACGCAGACCACACACTCGCCTTCCTCGGCCACCGTACCGCCATAAACAGGGCTGCCGGGCCGCTTGGCCACCGGCATGGATTCTCCGGTGAGAGAGGACTGGTTCACCATGGCCTCTCCTTCCACCACCCGGCCATCCAGCGGGATCATGCCGCCGGTGCGGATCACGATGCGATCCCCCGGCTTCACGTCGGTGACCTTCGTCAGCACCTCGGTGCCGTCTACCTGCTGCCAGACGTTTTCTACCCGTAGGCTCATGGCGGAGGCAAGGTCGGCCACGGACTTCTTGTGGGTCCACTCCTCCAGAATTTCCCCAAGCCGCAGCATGAACATGACCGAACCGGCGGTGGCGAAATCTCCCCGCACCATAGACACGGTGACGGCGGTGGCATCCAGCACGGCAACGGACAGCTTCCGGTGCCACAGGGCCAGAAGCCCTTCTTTGATGTACTTTGCGGAGCGGATCACAGCCAGCGCCGACGTCACCGGCGCCGGCAGAAACAGGTTGGAAGCGCAGCGGCGCATAACAGTGAGGGCGAGCTTGTCCTCAAATTCCCGGTTCAAGGTGCGGGAGGTGTGCTCCGGCGCCAAGTCCAGCTTCTCCGCTTTTTCAAAGGAGAACCGGGCCAACGCACGGATCATGCGCTCCCGCTCCGCATCATACACCACCACGGCATCCCGCGTCCGGTCATAGACCTTGACGGAGCGCACGCCGTCCACCGCCAGCAGATAGTATTCCAGCACATCCGCCTGCCGCAGCGTCATTCGCTTACAGCAAAGATGGACCCGCAGCCGCCCGGCCGTATCATGTAGGATCTTGCATTTCATGGATTACTCTGCCTGGCTTTCCTCTTCTGCGGAGGTATCCTCCACCACATTAGCGGTCTCGGCCTCCGTGCGCTGGGCGTTGATGGCCTTAGCCTCCGCATAGACGTCATCCGCCCCCTCACGCACAGCGGTCACAGCGGTCATCACGCTGTCCCTTGCCCGCAGGGCGGCAGCGGTGGTCTGGGCGTAGGCTTTTTTCGCGTCCTTGCTGCCCAGCAGCTTCATACCGGCGGTACCAAACAGAACGCCTGCGGCAAACAAACCAATTTTCTTCATAACAATTATCCTCCTATATGGATTTTATTTATTTCAAACCGATGGCCGGAAAGCCGGACCACAGGAATGAGCTCAGTCCTTCTTTTTTCCGAAATGAAACAGTCCCTTTTTTTCATACGTTTCCGCATGGATCTCCCCCGCCGTGTAGCCGGTGGCGTCAATAGCGGCACGGAGGGCGTTTTCGTCCAGCGGCGCTTGAGAGAGGATCACCGTCTCCCCCCTGGAATGGGAGGATGTGACCTTCTCTACCGGGAATGCGCCGCGAATGGCGTCGTTGATATGGGCTTCGCACATGGAACAGGCCATGCCGGAAACTTTAACTGTTGTCTGAATCATAAAAAACATCCTTTCCTGTCATTTTTTCTTATAGCCGCAGTCGCAGTACGGCCCGCCGGTGGCAAGGGTATACTGCCGCGTAAAATCCGCCGTGCCGCCCGCTTCGCTCATGGTGTAGTCCAGACGGCACAGGGCCGGAGTCAAATCGTACAGCCCCAGCTCCCGCATCAAAACGCAGATACCGCACTTGGTAAACCGGGCCTCGTAGCCGCTGCCGTCGGGGTACTCGTAAAAGTCCATGTTCCACGAATAGGGGTTCCGGTCGGCGGCCTTCAGCGCTGCCGCCGCCTGCAGTCCGGCAACGCTTTGGGGGGTGAACTTTTTCTCGCCGCTTTTACGGCAGAACCAGCGCATAGGCTTTGTCATCATGGTCTTGGCGTAATACTCCGTCAGTCGATCCACATTGGGACGCTCCGGCATGGTGAGAACGAAGCCCCCCAGCATGGCGCAGCCCACGAGATTGATTTTGAAGCGGTCCCCCTTTTCAAACTCCGGCAGACGGCTGAGGATCTCCTTGTATTTTGCTTTTGCCCTCCGTGTGATCGCCTTCGCCGTTTGCTCATTATACCCCAGCACATCAGTCAACTGTGCCTGAAAGGAGCCCGCAAACAGCGTCCACATCCCCCATGGCATTCCCATGTAGTTCATAGCGTTACCCCCTTCCCTTCACCGCGGGTTTTACACATTCCGCATAGGTCAGTCGAAAGGACGCTTTCAGCACGGCGCTCTTCCGCACCGTCCAGCCGTTTTGCCGCAGGAAGCACAGGTATTCCTCGCTCGTCCACCTGCTGTGGAGGGGGAAGCCTGCCAGCTTCATGAAAAATGCCCTGACCTTGCCAGAAAATGAGTTTCCCGCGTGGGTAAAGGTGGGGGCAATGAGCACGCCGTCATCCTTCAGCACCCGGCGGATCTCGGCAAGAGCTTTCTCCGGCTGTGGGATGATGTGCAGCGCGTTGGATACGATCACCACATCAAAGGACTTGTCCGCATAGGGCAGGCAGAACATATCCCGCACCGAAAAGTGCAGCTTTGCGGAGCGGTTGTTCCGCTTCGCCTCAGTGATCATTTCCTCGGAGGCGTCCGTCACCTCGATGTGACTTGCCGCACGCACGATATTTTTGGCGATCAGCCCGGTCCCGGCGGCAAGTTCCAGCACCGTTCTGGCTTTTACAACCGGTCGGATCAGTTCATACAGCTTTTCGTATGCCGCCCGGTCCTTTCGCATAAAGCGATCATAGCGCTTCGCGTTTCTGTTCCAGAAATTCTCAGACTTCTTCATAGCTGCTGTCCTTTTTTGTGGTTAGATAAATTTAACCTACATATATGCAAGGTTTTTGTTAAAGTTGACTAACTGCTGTGCTTTGAAAAACCGCGTTTCCGCGGTCTCTCCGCTTATAAGCTTGCTTGCGGTAGCTCTGTTTCGCCGTGAAGCCTCCGGTATGAACGTTCTCCGTTTCCGGGATTGCCCTCCACTGCATCATCTTTTTTGTCATATAGTAGCACAGTGCATTTAAATGTCAAGAGTTCCGGAGCGCTGCAAGGCTATTTTTCCACATTTTTATTCAAAATGCTGTCTCATTTTGGCTGACACCGTGGAATTTCCGTTTTTCTTCTGACACACAGCACCTTACCGTTTAATCACGCTGACCGGTGTATCCGCATACTGCTCCGTCAGCGCAAAGCGATCCTGCCAAGAGGGTGCGGCAGGTGCAATTTCTCCTCCCCTTTTCCGGATTCTCAGGTATAGAATCTGAAACGCATCCACTTCAACCGCACAAATGCAGAAAGTCCCCAAGCTGTTGCATAACAACAGCTTGGGGACTTTATCTCATAGAATATCAGTCAAATAGCTGTCCGAGGATCATACCAATAGTTTCATCAGTTTTCTTGCGGCATCTATGCGATTCCGCATGATAAGGTACAATAACTTGCGCAAATTGAAAAGATCATAAAAGAAGACATAGCTTGCAGGCTCTGGTAGAATGAAGTTACCACACAAACATTCGAAAGGAGCAAGCAAACTATGTCCGAAAAAATTGTACAGCTGAACGAGGAAATTATCAAGGGGCAGCTCAAAGAATTAGTTCGAGGAAGTGTAGAAGAAACCCTGAACGAGCTGCTGGAAAAGGAGGCAGAGTCTCTGACGCAGGCGGCCCGCTATGAGCGCAGCGAGGCCCGTCAGGGCTACCGCAGCGGCCACTATGACCGCAGCCTTACCACCACTTCCGGTGACGTCACGCTCCATGTACCCCGGCTCAAGGGTGTATCCTTCGAGACTGCCATCATCGAGCGGTATCGCCGCCGGGAGAGCAGCGTGGAGGAGGCGCTCATCGAGATGTACCTGGCAGGCGTCTCCGTGCGCCGGGTGGAGGACATCACCGAGGCGTTGTGGGGCAGTAAGGTCTCTCCCACCACCATCAGCGAGCTGAACAAGAAAGCCTACGTTCATATCGAGGACTGGCGCAACCGCCCCTTGCAGGGCGGGCGCTATCCGTATGTCTACGTGGATGGCATCTACCTGCGCCGCAACTGGGGCGGAGAGTACGAAAATGTAGCTGTTTTGGTGGCGATCGCCGTGAATGAGGACGGTTTTCGTGAGGTTTTAGGCGCTGCCGAGGGCATGAAAGAGGACAAGGCCAGCTGGGTCAGCTTCTTCCAGTGGCTCCGCGGACGCGGCTTGGATGGCGTGAAGCTCATCGTTGGCGACAAGTGCATGGGGATGCTGGAGGCTGTGGGCGAGGTGTTCCCGGATGCCAAATACCAGCGCTGCACGGTACATTTCTACCGCAATGTTTTCTCTGTTGTGCCAAAATCCAAGGTCAAAATTATGGTAAAAATGCTCAAGGCAATCCACGCCCAGGAGAGCAAGAAAGCGTCCCGCGAGAAGGCGAAGGCCGTGGTCGCCGAGCTGCGCGCCATGAAACTGAAGGAGGCTGCCAAGAAGGTCGAGGACGGCATTGAGGAGACGCTGACCTACTACGATTTTCCCAGCGAACACTGGACGCGCATCCGCACCAACAACGTGATCGAGCGGCTGAACCGGGAAATCCGCCGCAGAACCCGCGTGGTGGGGACATTCCCTGACGGGAACTCCGCCCTGATGCTGGTCTGCGCCCGGCTCCGCCATGTAGCGGGCACCCAGTGGGGCAGCAAGAAATACATGAACATGAAGCACTTGGAGGCGGTCATGGACGATGCCTCTATTGCCGGCTGACTTCATTCAGCCGGAGCCTGCAAACAATTTTGCGCATAAATCTTGACGGCACCGGTAATGCTCCCACGCTGCCGGACATGAGAGACAAACAATTTGATTCGCATACGCTCTACCTCCTTTCGAAAAATATAAAGAGCTAAAACAACCTAATCAGGTTTGTTTTAGCTCTTCGTTTTATATATTCTCTTTGCTCTTTGTTAGAATGAACTCTCTTGTACGATATCACTTCGCGATTCAATAGTAATATACCGTCAATCACGAAAACAGTCAAATTTAGAAACGACTGCCGCAAGCAGCAGGGAAGAAACGTGCCCATAACAGGCTAAGAGAGACATTTACAATATGATTATACGGCGCGCACTTTCAGGAGTCAAGAAAAAAATTTCGCCCACGGCCGCAGGGCGGTTCTCGTTTTGGTTTTAAGCCGGGTCCGGGTAGCCGGGCCGGGGGCAAAAGCTTTGTACCGGTTCACGAACGCCGTACAGCTGGCCGCTTTGCAGAGGCCGACGGCCTCCCGGAACACCCACCAGACAAAGGCCATCGCCATTGGCGATGGCGGCGGTATTGGCCTTGGCCGCTGCGATCTCTTCGGCGGTCAGCTCATGCTTACCGGGCTCCAGACGGATATCGGCATTCAGCTCTGCCGGGACGACGTACTCCGCCAGACTGCCAGCCCCCTAATGACGTACCATACCGTCATCCAAATGAGGCAGCGGATGCGTGTTTCTTCTTCATTTTCTGAGCAAAAAAGATGTGGAGAACGCTCCGCTCATTCTTAATTTTCCTCCGATTTTCGTAACTGCGGAGCATCAAAACAGGGGAGAGCTCCGCAGTTGAATTGCATCAAACCCTGTCAGGAGTACTCAAAAAAAGAGACGGCAGAATGTGTTTTTTTTCTCACGCAGGACGCGCTTTGCGACTCACGCAGGACACATTCCGCCGACTTTTTTCTCTCATAAAAGGGCCGATAAACAAACTTTTCCGATGAGAATTCAGATACTTTCAGTCATCTTTATAGCGTGCAAAGTAGCTAAATGCAAAGGCAAAAACGCTGATTGCGAGCGCAAAATCATCAGAAAAAAGCCGCCATCGTTGGCGCGCTTGAGCGGAAATTCCGCAGCATTTTTGCCAGCAAAACAGCTTGCATATCGTGCGCGCAAGCAGCCGCAGATGCGTCACTCAGCGGTCGAACTGCGCAGATCGCACAGCTTCATTCCGCTGAAAGCAGCGTCAATTCCGGCGAAAAACCGGCTGGGTTCTATGAAGAACTCACTCAAAAAACAGAGCCGAAATTCGTAAAAACGAGTTCAGTTTTCTTCGAAACCGACGATATTTTTCGTGCGTGTTTCGCTATAACTCATCTCTAAAAACAGGGGACTGCCGCGTCAGAACCGCCGAATAATTTACGATTTCTCATTAAAAAAAGCGGCGAACACGCCGCCGGAAACGCTTGAAAAAATTGAAAACACACATCTTATTTATATCAATTTTATCTGCCAGTGAACTTTCAGAAGCACGAATTGCATTGCCGTTCTTTCAGTGAAATTGCCGCACGCAGCAGCGCCGCCGCTTGATTGTGATCGCGTAATTTTTCTATCATTGCACAATCAAATTGACAAGGAGAACTATTTTTGTGTCTCTTTTTTTAACTGCCACACAGTACCTGCCGGCCACCTGACTTACATAAAAAACAGGAATGTCCACCTCGGCCATTCCTGCCTGTTCCACGCAAATTAAAATTTTTTCCCGCCGCGCGCGATGGCCCGATGCGGGTTGCACGGCCTATCAACAAGTGGTATAATGACGATGAAAACAAAATAGCACGGCAGCGGCAGGGTGTTACCAGCACCCTACCGCCTGCAGCAGGCGACACGACCGCCCGAAGCAGCAGAAACTCTGCACCGCAGGGATATTATACCCATTTCGCCCCCCCAAGGCAAGAGAATCTTCCGCACTGCACGGGACTACTATAGCCTGTGCAGTGCTTTTTTGTTTCCAAATATCTTTTATACGAGGAGACAAAATTATGAAAAAGCGCAAGCAGAACCTTCCCCGTCCCGCCGTGCACCGTATGGAGCTTTGGTGGGCAGCCCTGCCGACTGTACCAGGCCACGTCCAGCGCGGCACCCGCCCGGTTGTCATCGTCAGCAATGATCTGGGCAACGCCTCCAGCCCTGTCGTGTCGGTAGTACCCTGTACCACTCAGCGCCACAAGCCCGCGCTGCCCACCCATGTATACCTCCGGGGTTACGGCCTTTCCAGCGGCAGTATCGCCATGTGCGAGCAGGTGATGCCACTGGACAAGTCCTGTCTGCTCCGGCACATCGGCACAGTATATGGCTGGTATGACCGGCTGGCTATCCAGCACGCTCTGGCCACGCAGCTTGGCATCGACCTCTGCATCAACCCAGCGGCATAGAGGGACAGACTCATGCGAAGCATCAACATGGCCTATCCGACCATTGACCTTGCGGCTACCGGCGCGCATATCCGCCAGCTGCGGTTGGAACAAGGATATTCCGTACAGGACTTACAGACTTACTTGGGACTTGAACATCCGCAGGCGATCTACCACTGGCAGCACGGGCGTAATCTGCCCAGTGTGGATAACCTGTATGCCTTGAGCAAGCTCTGGGGCGTCCCCATGGACAAGATCATTGTGGAACAGGCGCCATAGAGCATAATGAAGGCCGGGAATGGATCGTTCCCGACCTTCATTTTATACCATAGGTTTAATGTTTGCACGCGTCCGCCGTGGTATGCTGAACTCACATAAGGAGGCGAAATCATGGGCATTGAGAGTCAATATTTAGGAGAAATCAACATCCCGGAGGAACACCGGGCGGAATACGCGCAGCAGGCGCTGAAGCTCCTGCGGGCAGGCGGTATGGTGACAGTGGAATCGGTACAGCTATACGGACACAAGCTGTACCTGCTCTCTCCGCCGGAGCTGGACGAGGAGGACGGCAAGGCCGTCGGCCACTACAATTATCTGGACGAAAACAGCGGTGAGCGGTGGTGTCTCAACGCGAAAGACGGCTGGTTCGGCTGCGGCAAGATCATTGGAAGCTGCTACTATTCAACGATCGCCGCCGTGCACATTTTAACAACACTCTGGAGCGCCTCCTATGCCGCAACGCTCATCAACGGCTGTCTGGTGCGGGAAAAGACCTATATCAGATGGATCAACTATGTGCTGGGCACACAATATACGAACCAGCGGGCAACACAGCTGTGGGAGATCGGCAAGCTGCTCCAACTGGACGATGATTACTGGGCCCATTGCAACCCGGATCTCGGCCATTTACTGGAGGACTATCCGCCAGAGTGCGCGGACCGAGATCAGACGCTGTCGTGTCTGGCTGCCTACCATTTTGACGAGCTGTGCAGCATCCTCCCGCCCCTCACAGATGAAGATTGGGAGGAGCTAAAGCAAAGCAAAATGCTCACCATTCAAGCGATTTATGATTGAAATGCGTATTTACGGCATCGTGCCCGATGAGGGGCCGCAGGTGCGCAACATCGCGCCGAGCCTCATAGCAGAGATCCTGGACGGCTGCATTCCGCAGAACTCCACAGAGTTCCGTGACGTGTACGCAGCATGGATGGAGCGGTACGCACCGGGAGCGATGCCGCCTGAGGAGTGGACGCCGGACCGTGTGCCGCCGGAGTGGGACGAGCTGTTCGACCCGGAGGGCAAGCTGTACTTCTCCAAAGACTCCGCTCTGATTGCCATGTGGCACGGGGACAGAATCCGGGTTGTGCCGAATGTATGGGGGCCGGGAACGTGGATGATGGAAGCGTTTTGGCAGCCGTCGCAGGAGCAATAAAATAAGAGCCCGGAACCCCGGCTCCGGGAAATACGAGATCTCCCTGAGAGTTGTCCGGTCTGGGAGAGAGGAGGATTCCTATGGACAATATTGTCGGATATATCTGCAGCACCCCCTGGGGCACCGTCTCGCGTACCACCCCCAGCCTTGGCTGGACGCCCGTTCTGCCTGCCATCCCCGACGGGTGGCAGGACGCCGGCACCGGCGCAGCCCCCACCGGATTCCGCATCATCCTGCGGCCCGGCACGCGTTTCCCCACCCTCTTTCCCAAGATGCCGCGCGCGGAGCTGGCGGCCGTCCACGCCCCAGACACGGAGCCCGGACGCTGGAGCCTCTGCTGGGACCACACCAGCCAGAGCTGGGAGATGCGGCGGGGAGTCACCGCTGAGGCTGCGTTCATCCGGAGCTGCTCCACCCCCGGCCTGGCCTGGGACGCGCTCGCAGACTACTGCCTGGAGCATTCGGACGAGCTGGACGAGCTGGCACACACCGGCACGGCCTGGGCAGGATACCCGAGCGACTGGGCGGCGGCATCAGACGAGCTGATGGACGAGCTGCTGGGGGTGCTGCTATGAGTGCGCTTGCAGACCGGCATCTGGGGGAGGCGTTCGTCCGGCTCCGTCTCCGGCTGGAGCGGCTGCCGCCGGAATATCTGCGGCTGCCTGCCCTCATCCACGAGGGACTCACGCAGCAGATGCCGGACTATGCGGCCGCAGTGTGGCGGCTGGAGGGAATGCTGGGGCGCGGCCTCAGTGAGGCATTGGATGAGGCGGCCTTCATCACGGCATATGCCGCGCTGGGGCTGCCGGGAGAGGGGAAAAAAGTCAAGGGTGTAAGCTTAACATTTACAGGGGATTATCATGATGATTGATGATGAGGTATCCGGCCGGTGCAGGCCGCGCTGGAGGGGCTGCTGCGGATCTGCCGGACACTCCGCAGGGAGGGGCGCGGATGAGATGGCTGCAGTTGCGCTCCATCATTCTGGGGATATGATGTATTGGGATCATGGGATCGGTTAAGTATCTGGGTTTCCCGCCATAATGGCGGGGGGCCCGGACTTTTTTGCTTTTGAGCCGATTTTTCAGAACTGAGTGATAGAGGGAATTTTACGGTCAGTTCTGAATCATCGCTCAGAACTGACCGCAGGGCTCAACCGCAAAAGCAGACGAAAACACACAGGGGGAACGAACCCCCAGCAGCCAGCAGAAGCGCCTACAACAGGTGTTAGAGCGTCTGAGCGGCTATAGCGGCGGCAGGCGTTTATGAAAAGATCGGCGGCATGGCTTCGCGCTCAGAACTGAGCATACATCATATAAATAGATCTGCTGCTGCGTTCAGTTCTGAAAAGGCTGCCGGACTGCGCAGGTGTGCAGAAACTCAAACATTTTGCACGGTGTGGGGCAGCCTAACAATTGTTAGTGCTTCCGCCAAAAAGATTGAACAATTGTTAGCGTTTTTGCCTGCCAGAAAATCGGGCAGCTTTGAACTGCCCAGAGCGTCATTTTTCGGCTGGATTTTTAACATTGGGGGCGGTGGAGGGGTACAAGAAGGAAAAATTGCGGAGCGCCAACCGTGTATATTAAGGAAATGGCCGTCATTTTGCCATCATGTCATTGCCGCTTGACGGAACTAACAATTGTTAGTATAATAAACTTAAAAAATATTCAGAGGTAACATTATGCGGCTAAAGGCGCTCATGCACGATTTATTTAAGACCTGCGGAACGAATTCGAAAACGGTTTCCGTTAATATGGGGCGAGACCAGAGTTTTCTTTCGGCTGCACTGATGCGGCCTGCTATCAGGACTGACACACTCTGCGAAATTGCTGATATAGTTGGTTATGAGATTGTACTCCGGCCGAAGCGGTCTCCCAGCAAGAGAGCACGGAATCCGGAAGAGTTCGTGTTGGATTATGTGGACCCCAGCAATCCGGTTCCGGATGACGAAAAGGATGAGGACGAATGAAGAGAGTGGGTTATGGGCGCGTGAGTACGGCCGGACAGGCCCGCAACGGCACGAGCCTCGCGGAACAGAAGAAGCTGCTCATGGCTGCCGGTGTTGCCGAGGAGGATATCTACCTCGACGCGTACACCGGAACGAAGATGCACCGGCCGCAGTTCGACGCGTGCATGGCTGCGCTGGAGCCAGATGATGAGTTCGTTGTGTGCAAGCTGGATCGATTTGCCCGTACCGCCACGGAGGGCACCGGAATTGTCAGAGACCTCGTGGAGCGCGGTATCCGCGTGAACGTGCTGAACATGGGCATCGCGGATAACACGCCCATGGGGAAGATGATGGTTACGGTCATGCTGGCGTTCGCCGAGTACGAGCGCGACATGATCGTGGAACGTACCCAGTCCGGCAAGACTGCGCGGCGTGAGGCTGACCCGGAATACACCGATGGCCGCCCCCGCATCGAGGCTGACGAGGAGCTGCTCCGTGACGTGGTGCGGCGCCAGATGGCGGGCGAGATCTCCGCCGCTGCTGCTGCCAGCGAACTGGGAATGAGCCGGAGAACCTATTACAACAGGAGGGCCGCCTGGTGTACGGCCAGCGCCGTATATCCACAGAGGAGATAACGCAGATGGTGGAAGGGGATATCGTCACCTGACAGGAAGGAGACTGCTGTGTACTATAGTAAAGATATGACGGAGAAGGCCCGTGCCGTAATAGCCGGGGAAATCGATATGCCATGCCCGGATGATGGGTACGACGAGCCCGAATCGACTGAGTTGTGCGCGTATGCGTGTACGCTGCTAAGGATGCCCGGCGCCGGTATGGATGAGGACGCCATGGAATTGGAAGACATACGAGCGTTCGAGTTCGGGATGGAGCACAATATCGACGTGGTGTGGAATATCATGTGCAGCCTTGAAGCGTCCACCATCATTATAGGGGCCTACGACGGCGTCGACGGCTCCGACCTGTACCGCTGGATTGTTGGGCGCTGCGATGATGCGGAGAAGTGGCATCGGGCCAAGCGAGCCGGTATGTTGTACCTGATGGAGAAAAAGCTCTCTGAATCCGAGAACCCGTCCACCAGATTAAAGCGCGGCTGTGGGTTCATCGTGTCCTATCCGGACCTTGTGACCGCAAAGGATGTGAGCTTGTGCATCCACGTCCCGGTGGATGCCATCGAGCGCACGGTCGAGGATATTGAAAAATGCCCATTTGATACAACATATTTGGGAGAAAAGCGTTGACATATACTATATATTTTGCTGTATGTGTATACAGCAAAAGGTTGGTCCTCCCAACCAGGGAGCTTTCGTTTCGGCGAAGGCTCCCTCTTTTTATATTTTCAGGCGCATGGTAAAAGCGGCAGGCAGACGACTTATGGCCGACTACCACCATCATCCGCATCTTGCAGGATGAAACCTACCATGGTGGCAGAAGCCCGGATGAACTTCCTTAGCTTGATCAAAGGGGGGAAAAGATCATAACAGGAGAGGGCATTCATAAGATGCCTGCACGGTGCGTGCAGGGGAGGGGAGTGCATCCGGAAGCGTCATTTTGGTGCCTTTTGCTGCGTTGGAAAGCGGCTACGCTGACAGACGGCTCTGCGCACTGGCCGGGATGCGCTCCGCTCGGACGGGGGTGCCTGACAGAAACACTCGGTCAAAACTTACGTGAGACATATTATGCACGCACAAATACTGGCAGACATGGATGCAGCTGCCGGTATTTTGCGGCAAACGAGATCAAGACCTCGTAAGTATGGGAACGTGACGCGCGGATCGCAAAAGCTGCATGTAAGAACGGGAAGCTGTGCCGGCGATCCGGGCGGTGTATCGGCTGCGGATATGGGACGGCTCCTCCGGGCGGGGAGAAACAGAGATCGAGTAGGGGAGGGCATTTATCTGGCATCCCGTCTGCCTTTTTAGGTGAGAATCTTACAAGGCTCAGGCAGGTATAACAATTTCGTGATTTTGCAAGATTCGATTGATTTAGCTAAATTGATGTGGTATTCTTAGTTTAACAAACATGGATGTTTAGCTAAACCGGCCAATAAGCAAAGCGTTTAGCTAAATCGATGTGATACTCTTAGGTTAATGGATGGAGGTGTTTCCTATTTTATCGGATGAATTGGTGGAATTAGTGAAAACGGTCTGCGAACAGCGGGCAGAAACGCAAACGCTGGAATGCAAGGCCGCTCATACCGACTGTCCCAAGCGGCTGTATGATACGCTGTCCAGCTTCTCCAATCAGGACAGCGGCGGCGTACTGCTGTTCGGCATCGGCGAAAAGGCCGGTTTTCAGGTGGTCGGCGTTTATGACTTGCAGGAGCTTCAGAAAAAAGTGACGGAGCAATGCAACCAGATGGAGCCGCCGGTGCGGGCGGTATTTACGGTGGCGGAAGTGGACGGCCGGTGGATCTGCGCGGCGGAGATCCCTGCCATCGATCTGTCCGAGCGACCCTGCTACTATCGGGGAGCGGGCCGCAGCAAGGGCTCCTACATTCGGGTCGGTGACGCCGACCTGCCCATGACGGATTATGAGCTGTACAGCTACGAGGCGTTCCGCCGCCATTTGCATGATGATGAGCGCCCGGTGGAGCGGGCCGCGCTCTCCATGCTGGATGAGGATAAGCTGGAGCAGTATATCCTCCAGCGCCGGGCGGACCGTCCGGGCTTTGCGCAGCTTACCAGAGAGCAGACGCTGGAAATGCTGAATATCACCCGCGATGGGGAAGTGACCTTGGCTGCCGTCATGAATTTCTGCCTCTATCCGCAGGGTTATTTCCCCCAGCTCGGTATTACCGCGATCGTTGTTCCGGGAACGCAGATCGGCGATACGGATACCGATTCTGCCCGCTTTACCGACAACAAGCGCATCGAAGGCACCATTGACAGGATGGTGGAGGATGCCGTCGCCTTCTGCCGCCGGAATATGAAGGTCCGCACGATCATTGATCCGGTCACAGGCACGCGGAAGGATCGGACGGAATATCCGATCAATGCCATCCGCGAGGCCGTTTTGAATGCGGTCATTCACCGGGATTACAGCATCTATACAGAGGGAACGCCTGTGCAGATCGACTTTTTTGCCGACCGGCTGGAGATCCATAGCCCCGGCAGTTTGTATGGCCGCATGACGGTGGAGCAGTTGGGCGTTGCCAGACCGGATCTTCGCAACCCCGCGCTGGCCGTCATGGCTGAAGAGCTGACCGGCGCGGAAAACCGGTACTCCGGAATTCCCACCATTCGCCGGGCCATGGCGGACTATGGACTGCCGGAGCCGGTATTTGAAAATCGCCGCAATGAGTTCGTTGTTATCCTGTATAATCAGACTGCGGCAGAGGCTGCCGCGGAGCACGGTGAGCAGGCAGACGAACCGGATCTGCTGGCGTTCTGCAAAACGCCCCGTTCCCGGCAAGAGATCGCAAATTATCTCGGGATCAAAACGGTGTTCTACGCCATGAGCCACTATGTCCAGCCGCTGCTGCGATCTGGGCAGCTGGCCATGACGCTCCCGGAATCCCCCAAAAGCCGGAAGCAGCGGTACTATGCTGTGTGATGACGGGAGGAACACCCCAAATTGACTGACCTCCTGCGGAGCGTACTGATATGTTGCTATTTTGCCGTATGTCCGGTATAATTGCGTTATACAAATACCCTATATGAATTATTGAAAGTGAAGAAATTAAATAGAAACCTAAAAGGCCTTTAATATT
>CDZW01031266.1_pt1 | contig 18136 bp, 10 predicted proteins | sample 557511 | NCBI WGS metagenome assembly CDZW01 (sample SAMEA3182067, study PRJEB8094) | gut metagenome | biome: human; feature: gut; material: Stool; isolation source: human stools | place: Canada | collected 2013-03-05 | reverse complement strand
TTGGTAGGCACAATTGGATTCGAACCAACGACCCCCACCATGTCAAGGTGATGCTCTAACCAACTGAGCTATGTGCCTGTCAAGGTTATTGTTCTGGAGATTTTGCTCCCCGTCCGGTCCCTGAACCGGATATCACGATCGAAACGTCTTGGTAGGCACAATTGGATTCGAACCAACGACCCCCACCATGTCAAGGTGATGCTCTAACCAACTGAGCTATGTGCCTGTCAAGGTTATTGTTCTGGAGATTTTGCTCCCCGTCCGGTCCCTGAACCGGATATCACGATCGAAACGTCTTGGTAGGCACAATTGGATTCGAACCAACGACCCCCACCATGTCAAGGTGATGCTCTAACCAACTGAGCTATGTGCCTGAGCGTTCACAATCAGTGAGGCACGAATTATACCTAGGTGAATGCTCACAGCAAGCACTTTTTAGAAGGATAGCGCAAATGCGGTATTCACCTAGGCACCTCTCAGTCTTCAGAGACGGCGTGCCGAAAGAACGCCGTGCACGGCGCGCAGCCCTTTGAGCAGCACCTGCATAGCATTGCCGCCCTTGACCTCGAGCGAAAACCGCATGTGCTGATCGCCCTTGAGAATCTGCGTGTTGAGCGCCGTCACGTGCACCTTTTCGCGCTGCATCACTTCCGTCACATCCTTCATGATGCCGGACCGGTCGGAGGCAATCACGAGCACGTCGGCGGGATAGAGCGCATCATCACCGGCGCGCCCCCAACTCACTTCAATCAAGCGGTCATGATCCTGATCGACCATGTTCTTGAGGTTAGGACAGTCTGCACGGTGAATCATCACGCCTCGGCCGCGTGTGACGTAGCCCACAATTTCGTCGGGCGGCACCGGATGACAGCAGCGGGCAAGCTGTGTGAGAAGGGAATCCATGCCGACCACGAGCACCTTGCCCTTACTCGCCGCGCTCGAAGCTCCGCGCAGCACCAAATCATGCTCAGGAGCAGGCGCCGGAGCGGGCTTGGGCGGCTGTACGGCCTGTGCGAGCGCTGTCAGCGTGATTTCTTCCTTGGCAAAAGCCACACAGAGCTCATCAACGGTGCCAAAGCCCAGGCGTTTCGCAAGATCATCGAGCTTAACCGCGGTTTTTCCCAAACGCGCGAGTTCTTTATCCAGGCGGTCACGGCCCTCGGCGATCTGCTGCGCGAGCTGCTCAGCATTGAACCACTGCCGCACCTTGTTGCGGGTACGGGGACTCGCGGCATAGCCGAGTTCGGGATTGAGCCAGTCGCGGCTCGGCTGACCGACTTTTGCCGCAATGATTTCGACGGTCTGTCCGGTCTTAAGCTTGGTATTGAGCGGCACCATCATCCCGTCGACTTTTGCTCCGCGGCAGCGGTGACCAAGCTGAGTATGGATTTGGTACGCAAAATCCACCGGGGTAGCACCGGCGGGAAGCTCAACGATGCGGCCTTGCGGCGTCAGACAGTAGACATGGTCGTCTTCCACGGCCGGCGCTGCCGGCTGCCCCTTCTGCCCCGCCTCTGCATTGGGGGCTTGGGCGCTCTGCTCGGCAGCGCCCCCGCCCACATCACTCCTCCAGGCCAGGAGCTGACGCAGCCACGCCACGCGCTGCTCCTCAGCAATGGAGGCGCCGTTGGAATTGCCCGCCTCTTTGTAGCGCCAATGCGCAGCAACACCGAGTTCGGCAAATTCATGCATGGCTCGAGTGCGGATCTGAATTTCAATCGGCCGGCCGAGCTGATCGGTAATGACGGTATGGAGCGACTGATAACCATTGGGCTTGGGATTGGCAATATAGTCGTCATACTCCTTCGACAAAACTGTGAAGTGCTCCTGCACAATCGAGAGCGCTTCATAGCACTGCTCGACGGTGTCGACGATGATTCGAACCGCACGGACGTCAAAGAGCTGATCAAAGCGCAGGTGCTTGCGCTGCATCTTTTTCCAAATGGAATAGATATGCTTCGGGCGGCCCGACACCTCAGCCTGAATACCGTGAGAAATCATCAGCGCCTGAATCTTCTTCACCGCCAAAGCCATGAATTCCAAACGTTCCTCACGAGACTCATCGAGTTCAGCAGCAATCTGGTGATATTCGGCCGGATGCGTAAAGCGAAGCGAGAGGTCTTCGAGCTCCCACTTGATCTGCCAAATACCGAGTCGATTAGCCAAGGGCGCATAAACGGCGAGCGTTTCCTCACCGAATTCCACTGCGCCCGGCGCCTGTGAAGAGACAAACCAGCGCAGCGTCTGCAGGCGGCTTGCCAATTTGAGCAGTACGACGCGCAGATCCTGACTCATCGCCAGGAACATGCGGCGAAGCGCCTCGGGCTGCACCGCCGCACTGGATTCTTTGTTTTCCGAGCGTGCGCGCTTGGAGAGATCATTCATCTTCCCGAGCTCGCGCACAAGCCCTGCCACATTCTCCCCAAAGCTCTTTTCAATCCATTCATCGGGCTTCTGCACGAGCGTGGGCACGCTGAAAAGATACGCCGCAGAAATGAGCTCCGGATCGTTTCGAATGGCCCGCAGAATGTTGGCAACACCGTCGGCATGCGCCATGACCGACTCGCCCGTAGAAAGCGTCCTGCCGTAATAAAGCGGTTCCACCGAGCTGCGTGCAGCAGCCGGATCAGCGGTTTTCGTGAGTTGGGTGGCATCCATCGCCGCCTCCAAAATCTTTTTCTTCTTTTGGCTGCTCGGGTTGGTTCCAAACCCGCACAGCACCGTAATTGATTATTGGCCGCAGGCAAACGTCATCCGCACAAGGACTCTTTAAACCTCATACAGCTTCCGTCGCTACTCGGTGAATTGTAGGTAAGCAAGAGCGCCTTGCGCAGAAAGCGGACTGAAAGGAATCAAATCCTTACCGACTGGCCGCTGAAATAGCACAGCCGGAAGGATTAGGGTTTTCACTGTGTTTGCGTAAATTAGAGCAAGTTCAGCCGCCAGGACATCTTCACGGAGCCCCCTGCAGAGCGAACGCTGGCTCCGGCGCGTGAAGCAAAACCGGAAAAATCCAATCTGGAATCCCGCCATTCAATGCCGGCAGCGAGTTCGGCATTCCATTGGAAGCATTCGGGCTCAGCAGTCGTCATGACAGTTGCTGACGATGTCGAGCCCCCGGCGGGCCCTTGAACCATCACATCGCGGTCGCCGCCGACCGTACTGTTCAACGCTGCAGTCAACGACACATCCAAGCGCCTCGGCTTCACCTGCCCCCAATATCCGGCTCCCGGCGCAAAATGAAGCGCCCCCGTTATGACGCCGCCCGCCGTTGCCGCCACAGCCTGCGCGGAAGCTTCACGAATGGTGAGCACAGCTCCTGCCGGTGAGCGCCATGTTCCTTCAGCCGTATCCACCCGCAGATACCGCAGTCCGGCAAAACCCGAAATCACCCATGAGCGGTCAGGCCCGCTGCCCGACAACGCGCTGCCGGCGAAAAGCGGCTGCTCATAAAGAAAGCCGCTGGAATAAATGCGCCGCTTGAGTTTTTCCATCTCAAGATACTCACGGGCCGCCCCCATGCGATAACGGTCGTCAGCCTCAAGCCACGTCAAATCTACCGTTCCCCAGCCGCTGCCGAGCCGTCGGCGCACAAAGAATGATGCGGAAGCTTCGTCGGACTCGCTGTCTACCCCGAGTTCCGCTGCCGCTCCCTGTTTATAAAGCGTATCCAGACTTCTTGTTGTGAAGCTCCCCATCAAGCCGACACGCCAATCCTCCCGCCCGAAAATGACAGCGGCGTCAAAAGTGGTGTCTTCGCTTTTGACCGTAAAGGGTTTAGAGACCGGCGTCGATACATCAACCTTAGTGCTGCCGGCTGAAGCGCCGATAAAAACAGGCACATCCTGCACTACCGCCGGCAGATGCTCCTGCAGGTTCGTGCGCCAGGCTTTCAGTCGTTCCGTCCAGTCAGGATCGGCCTTTTCCGAATCTGCGGAAGCCTTTCGGCTAGCCGCCTTTTGCGCTTCAAGCGAACGAATTTCTGCAGCACGCGCCGCCTGCGCCTCCGCCATTCTGGCGGCCGAAGCCAGCCGCAGGGAGGTCGAGACGGTGTTTTGCATCAGTCGCTCATTGGTACCCGTTGAAGAGGCGGCCGTAGCAACAGCCATCATCGTGCCTTCAACCACGTCGGACGTATTGGTAAAAAGCGTGCGGTAAAAGCTGGGCACAAGGAGCGATGTTCGGTTTTCATAAAGCTCTTGAAGCATTGCCGCGAGCGGCCCCTCAAACGTTGGGCTGCCCAACACCCCGACCACCGCGCCTGACGCATCGAAATAAAGTCCTCCTGTTTCCAGAAGCCCCTCTACTTTCAGCGTCAGATTTTCCAGTCCGGAGACCTCAGCGCGGCTCAAATCAAGCCCTTCAACTTTAAAGGTCGTCCCCGCCGCCGGAACGCCGGATGCGGCTTTGCGGTCAGCCGATTGGGATGATGCCGGTAAATCGGCTCCGTCTTCAGCGTCCTGAAGAGTGTCGTCTTCATCCGTGCGGGTGAGTGAAGACAAAAGAAGCGTTGAACCCGCCTCAAAGCGAGCCTTCGTACCATCCTCGAGCGTCAGTGTGGTGTGTTCGCCCTCGATAGAGAGCACGCCGCCGCTTCCTACCCAGAGGTTCCAACGATTGGAGGCTGCCTCCCGTTCCGTACTGCTCCCGCCCACCGCAATCGACATCCCGCGCGTGAGTGAAGCCTTCTTTTGCACGCGAACCGCACCCTGCGGCGCCGCGGCGGGCGTAAAAAAGAAATTTTCGATTGGATCCGTTCCGGCCTCGTTGCCATCATCAAATGCCGCATGAGTCCACACGAAAGCGCCGCCCGAACCCACACGAATGTCAAGATGACCGCCGCTGCTCACAGAGAGCTCTTCAATCATCAAGGTTGAAAACTGCTCCGCCTGAGCATTGTCTTCACCCACCGTCACCAACGAGCGTTCCATATCCGCCGTCAGTTTTTGAATATGTACTTCTGCGTTTGATGTGAACTCAGACGCCTCCGTTGCCGTTGCGCTGAGGATCAGCGACCCGCCACGGCTGACAACCTCCCAAAGCTCTGCATAACCGTCAACTTCGACCTGCAGGCGGGCGCCGGAGTGAAGCTCAGCCGTACCGGCAAACTCTCCTGCCAACCCGTACACATTCTCCAATTGTGCGCCGCTCCCGACAGTCAGCTGACCGCTCACTTCAAGATTGGCCGTACAAAAATAGGCACCTGACAGCTCGAGATGGCCTGACTGCGTCACGTTCGTTGAGCTGTGATCTGCATAGTCCTCTATAACAACATGATCGGACACCATGTAGGGATCAGAGATATCGCCGTAGACACTATTGGCCAATACCGGCGAAGCGGCCCCGCAGAAAAGAAACCCTGCTGTCATTAAGCTTAGAGACAGAGCGCTCAAACACGGCAGACCGCCCGAGCGCAAGCCGCCGCGGGATACGAGACGCACTCCTAAGTGATGAGGGAAGACAAAAGTGGAGTGCACACTGCGGCCCACGCCGCGAGCACACTCGGAAGTGCATTCTGTTGTTTTCATTATTTGAAGAGAATGTAGTTGAGAGGTGCCCGCAAAGGGGCTCAAAGATTCTCGCTGCTCTTCAAAGCTTTTGCTCCAACGCCTGTGCTCGCAGCCTTTTAGCTAAAGGAAGCCGCATTAATGCATCACGTTTTCAATATTATCACTCCATTAGTTGAAAACAATTAACGATATGCCTCATCACTTTAGAGAAAATATCAATCAAATATCTATGTAAACTTTGAATTGACAGGTTGATACCTGTCAATCGCAATCAAAAGACTATAAATTTTGATTGTGTATTTTTTGAGTATAAAAAATCCCTCCCATGCAAAAAGCATAGAAGGGATCGCGTTATCTTCGGTTATGAAGGCGCTGTGACCGCGGTTAGTTGCGCAGACTGTGGATCGGCGCCGGGATGCGGCCGCCAAGCTTCACGAAGCCCGACGCATCGCCGCCCGGAACGCGGATGATGGACGCTTCACCGAGAAGACCGCCGAAATGAGCAACGTCGCCCACGGTCTTGCCCGGAACCGGAATCACACGGACCGCAGTGGTCTTGCCGTTGATCATGCCGATGGCGGATTCGTCGGCGATCATGCCGGAGATCGTCGAAGCGGGGGTGTCGCCCGGGATGGCGATCATGTCCAGACCCACAGAGCAGACAGAGGTCATGGCTTCGAGCTTTTCGAGCGTCAGGGCGCCCGAGCGCGCAGCGGCTTCAATGGCACTGTCTTCGGACACCGGAATGAAGGCGCCGGAAAGCCCGCCCACGTGCGAAGAGGCAAAAACACCGCCCTTCTTCACCTGGTCATTGAGCATCGCGAGAATGGCCGTCGTGCCGGGAGCACCGATGGAAGAAAGGCCGAGAGACTGGAAGATCTCGCCCACGCTGTCGCCCACTGCCGGCGTCGGGGCAAGCGAGAGATCCGCCACGCCGAACGGAAGGTTCAGGCGGTTGGCGACTTCATTGCCGATGATTTCACCCACGCGGGTCACCTTGTAGGCGGTGTGCTTGATGACTTCTGCCGCATCCGTGATCGTCAGGAATTCACCCTTGGCCTTAAAGGCACGGTCAAGAGCCTTTTTCACCACGCCCGGGCCGGAAACACCGACGTCGATCACCACATCGGGTTCGCCGACGCCAAGATAGGCACCTGCCATAAATGGCACGTCCTGCGGAATATTGCAGAAGACAACGAGCTTGGCGCAGCCGATTGCGTCGCGGTCGCGAGTTGCTTCCGCCACATCCAGAATGCGCTGACCCATGAGGCGTACGGCATCCATGTTGATGCCGGCCTTCGTCGAACCCACATTGATTGAAGAGCAGATACGGTCGGTGACAGCCAGCGCCTCGGGAAGTGCATCAATCAGATTCTTTTCGCCCGGCGTCATCCCTTTTTCAACCAAAGCGCCGAAACCGCCGATAAAGTCAACGCCCACTTCTTTGGCGGACTCATCGAGCACGCGGCAGGCCGCCACCATCTCATCACGGCTGAAGCTCGCGCCGACAGTGCCGATCGGGCTCACGGAAATGCGCTTATTGACGACGGGGATGCCATAGCGGTCGCCGACGAGATCACAGGTCTCAACGAGTTTTTCGGCATAGCGGAAAATCTTCGAACGCACTTTGTAGGCGAAAGTATCGAAGTCCGAACTCGCGCAGTCAAAAAGATTGATGCCCATCGTGACGGTGCGGACGTCGAGATGCTCCGAACGAAGCATATTGATGGTGGAAAGTACCTCGCGGTCAGTCAGCATGTTTTGTCTCTGTCTGAAAAAAAATTTGGAATGAGTTGCGGTCGCGTGATGGTTGACTTATTCCACCTTGACGCGGTGAATAGCTTCGAAGATATCGCGGTGCTGCAGATTGCAGCGCAGGTTCATGGCGCGGGCACGATCAATCATGACGCGGTGCAGCGCGCGGCGATCAACATTGAGCGGAATAGAAACTTCAAAGACCTGCAGCGACATGCCGTCCTCAATCGGGAAAGCACGCAGGGATTCGATGTTGATCTTCTGTTCGGCGAAAATGCGCGAAAAATTAGCGATGATGTCGTTGCGGTCCGTACCCCAAACGCTCACCACATAGGGCTCGCTTTCCGGCTGCGGCGTCGGCGCCTTGAAGTCAATCACCATAACGGCCAGATCAAACTTGCGGCGGGCGATTTCGGCTTCAAGCTCCTGCTGGATCTGTTCGTTAGAAAGACCGGCGGGCTTCTGAATGACACACATCAGAGCGAACTGGCCGTGCAAGGCCATCTGGTTCACCTGCTCGAGATTAACGCCGCGGCGAGTGAGCGCATTGGATACAACGGCGACGATGCCCGGGCGATCGAGGCCGAAAACCGCCACATTGGTGCGGTGCAGGCCGTCATTGATTTCAGTTGTCTGAGCAGGTTGAGCTTCAGTCACTTTGTTTCTCCGGAAGGCCGCCGTTTGAAAACATAACGGCGGACGCTGGCACTGGTGCCGGCTTTGCTGTATGGGGATTGGGATGAGTCCATGCCGGAAGTGAAACCCCATCCAAGGGAATCCGGCATGGCGGCAGATTTTATCGAGTGTATCGCGATGGCCGCCGATCATTGGTTGGAATTGAGCTGTGTTCCATCTGATACAGCGCAAAACGCGCCGTAATCAGACCGTATATCACTCGGTCTGCCGCCCAAAGCTTTCTGGCAGACGCAAAAGTGTCTCGAGCCTTGGAAACGCCGCAATCGCAGCAGCCCGAGCACTCGCGGCTGCAGCGGCAAGCGTTGTGCCGCGAAGCTGAGCCGCCGTACGGGCGGCTTCCAGGATGTCCGCTGGGCGTGTGTCGAGCGTTGAGTGCCCGAGAGCAAAAGCATCCCGTCGACTCGACGGCGGCATATCAGGCGCGTCGGTTTCAAGCACCCAGGCTCCGTCGGCAAGCTCCGACAAATGCCTGCGAATGCGTTTGCTTCCGTCGTAAGTACAGGCACCGCCGAAACCGAGCACCAGTCCGAACGCTAAAAAAGCCTCGCGTTCAGCATCCGAGCCGTTAAAGGCATGGACGGCGCCGCGCACGGGCTGAAACCCCGTTTTGCCCGGCGAACCGTAGACTCTTCGCAGCAGTCCGAGCGTCTTTGAAGCTGTCCGGCGAACATGAATAGAGAGCGGAAGGTCGAGGTCGCGGGCGATCTTAAGTTCTTCGAGAAACACCTGCTCGGCCTTATGCTGATCAAGCCCGGGCTCAAACCCGTCGAGCCCCACCTCTCCGAGACCGATGAAATGCGGATCGTCGAGCAGAGACTCGGCCAGCTCACGCAGCCCGACGAGCTCTGCGGGCGTTGTCGAGTCAAGCCAAAGCGGATGGATGCCAAGCATCGCCCCCAGGCCCCACTCGTGTGCCGTAGAGAGCGTTCGCTCCCAGTCTTCAGGCGCCCCGGCGCAGAGCAGGATATTCTCGAGGCCCGCCTCTCGTGCTTGAGCGAGCCATTGAGCACGATGGCCGTCCAGACGCTCAACCTGCAGATGCGAGTGCGTGTCAATGAATTTTATGGCGCGAGCGGTCATAAGGAACCAACCCGTTAAAAGCGGTCTGCATCCACAATCACGCCGCCCTTGAGCTCTACCGCACGATCGCAGCGGCGCGCGAGCTCTCGGTCATGCGTGACGATTACGACAGCCGTGCCTTGGGTATGCGCCAGTTCAAGAAGCGATGTGAAGACCTGTGACGCGGTTTCGTGATCCAAATTGCCCGTCGGCTCATCCGCCAGCACGCAGGCGGGCTGCGTCACCAATGCACGCGCAATAGCTGTACGCTGACGTTCGCCGCCCGAAAGCTGCGAAGGCAGATGCTCGAGACGATCGCCCAAACCCACGGCTTCCAAAGCCTGCTGAGCTCGAGACAACGCTTCACGCTTAGGCAGACGGCGGATGAAAAGCGGCATAGCCGCATTTTCCAAAGCGGAAAACTCCGGCAGCAGGTGGTGAAACTGATAAACGAACCCGAGGGAGCGGTTGCGCAGACGATCGAGCTCACTCTCTTTGAGCGCGGCGAGGTCCTCGCCGGCAATGGCCACTCGTCCGGCATCCAAACCGTCAAGACCGCCCAGCACATGCAGGAGCGTTGACTTCCCGGAACCCGAAGCGCCGAGTACGGCCACCGCTTCGCCCGCATGAATCCGGAGATTCACATCTTTAAGCACCGGCAGCGCACTCGTCCCCTCGCGATAGCTCTTGACCACATGACTTGCTTCCAGAACAACGGAACGCTGCGGATGATTTTGCGCATTATTCATAGCGAAGAGCCTCCGCGGGGTGAATCTTCGAAGCCCGCCAGCTCGGATAGAGTGTGGCAGCCAGAGAAAGCAGGAAAGAGAGCACCGCAATCGGCACGATGTCGCTCAAACGCGGATCGCTCGGCATGCTGCTGATGAAATAAATTTCCTGAGGCAGGAATTCAACCCCGAGCATCGACTCGATGGCCGAGACGATGGCGCCGACGTTTTCGGCAATCAAAAGGCCTGCAGCAACGCCCGACAGAACGCCCACCAACCCAACAATCGTGCCTTCCACCACGAAAATCGACATGATGGAAGCACGCGAAGCGCCGAGCGTACGGAGAATCGCGATGTCAGACTGCTTTTCCTTCACGGTCATCACCAATGTGGAAACGAGCCCGAAAGCGCCGACCAAAACAATAAGAAAGAGGATGATCCCCATCATGCGTTTTTCGACCTGCACGGCTGCGAACCACGTGCGGTTTTGCCGCGACCAGTCCGTCGCATAAAGTCCGGATGGAAGCACCGACACGAGCTTGGCCGCGATCTGCGGCGCACGGTCCATGTCCGTCGTCTTGACGCGCAGTCCCTGAGGACCGCCCGTACGATAGAGTGCAGCTGCATCCTCAATATTGACCAAGGCATAAGTCGAATCGTATTCGTAGTGCCCGCTCGAAAAGTAACCCGCGACCGTGAGCTGCTTCATGCGGGGAATCAGTCCCGCCGGCGTCATGTTCCCTTCGGGCACAAGCAGCGCCACTTTGTCGCCGATATGCACGCGCAGCTGCCGCGCCAGCGCCTGGCCGAGAATGACCTGAAAGGCCTTGGGTTTCAGGTCAGAAAGCTCTGCGCCGGAAACGCTTTGCGCAAGTTCGCTCACCCCTGGTTCCTTGGCAGGATCAATCCCTTTGACGACTGCGCCGCGCACGACTGCGCCGGAACTAAAGAGCCCCTGACCTTCCACGAAGGGAGCAACGGCGACAACGTCACTTTGCGCCTGAAGTACCTTTTCGACGCCTTCCACGTCGGTGAGAGCACCTTTGCTCGCCCTGATCTCAACGTGGGGAATCACGGAAAGCATGCGGTCGCGCACTTCCTTTTGGAAGCCGTTCATCACCGAGAGCACGATGATGAGCGCGGCAACGCCAAGCGCGATGGACGCCACCGACATGCCTGAGATAAAGGACATGAAGCCGTCTTTGCGTCGGCCTCGCCTCCCGCGCCGGGTGTAGGTGAGGCCGATCATGAATTCAAATGGCGTCTGCATCGTGCTCTTGGAAATCGCTCTTGAGGCGGAATAATTCAACGCTTCGAACACCCTTTCGTTTTGCATCCGGCATGACGAAAGCGTGCGTTCGACAAAAACTGCATTCTAACGGCGCAGGATGCTTCCCCCGCGCCGCAGCAAAAGATCGAAACGGTCGACAGAAGAATGTTAGAAGACACCAACACTCCTCAATGAAGACGAAGCACCTGCAGTCCCCAAGGCTACAATCACGGGCACTATGACAACTTGCTTTTATCTCCTGCCCGGCGCCCGGCTCCCTGAGGCCGCCGCCCGCGAGACTGCGGCCGTGCTTGCAAAGTCCGACCCCGCCTCGCTTGAGGCGTGGACTGCACTCGGGACCGGCCGTGAGCCGCCTGGTCTGCAGCGCCTCGCTGAACCGCTCCACGATCGCTCACCCCATCAGGCCTGGCTCTGGAAGGTGCTCACGCACCGATCCGGCGCGCCGATCACCGCCCCTTACGAATGGATTGCTTCGGGCGGTCCCGTGCTCGACCAGGAATTCTGGAAGCTCACGCCCTGGCAGCGAAATTCGATGGGACAGCTCGAAGCCGTCGAGCTTCATGAGTCTGAGATGCCCGCTGCTGCTTGTGCGCTTGATCCTATCGCAGCACACGCCGGCATGCGTCTGATGATTTCTGGAACGACTCTCTTTCTCTGCCGCCGCAAGCCCTGGGCATTCTCAGCCGCACCGTTTAGAGATCTGGCGGACTGCGTCGGTGCAGGAGCGAGCCTCGCCGCCTGCATGACGGGCAGTGATAAGCCTGAAGCAGAAAATCTGCTTGAGGCATTCACCGCTGCCGCTCAAACGGCTGCGGGCAAACTGCCTTCGATTGAGGGCTTTTGGCTTTCGGGCGGCGGAGCATACACTCCCATTTTTCCGCCCTCGACCTACCGTGCTGTAGCCTGTGATGATCCAGTCGTCCGAGCCTGGGCAGCTGCTGCCGGTATTCCCCGCACCGCGCTCATGCCCGTTCGCAGCGGCGAACGCGAACAGGAACGGTGGGGGAAAGCGTTCGTTGACGCACCAATCGGCGAGCGCATCATCGTTATTGAGCATCTCCTCGAACCCTGGCGCCGCAGTGACTGGAGCGCCTGGCGAGAAGCGCTCCCCACGGCACTCGGCGAACTCGCACGTTGGCGCAGCCGCGAAAAAGCCGCCGGCATTGACGACGCTGTTTTCGTGCTCTTTGGCAATGCCGGCGCCGCTACGCTTTTGCCGACGCCCAAGAGCTTCAATCCGCTCAAACGCTTCAAACGGTCGGTGCTCCCGCTCGAAAGCTGGTTCATTGACAACTTTGCGGGAGAGGTTCCATGACGCGCATTCTCTCCCGTCCTTACGATCAGCATGCCGCCGATCGTCTGGCCCTTTCGGGTTTTCTGCCGCCCATTGCGCGGGCGCTTGCCGCCCGCGGCATTCAGGTGCCCTCCGATTTAGAGCAGGAATGGGCCGGCATGCTGCCGCCCGCCATGCTCGAAGGTACGCGTGAAGCAGCCGAACGGCTTGCACTCGCTCGAGAGCGGCATCAAGCCGTCACCATCGTCGCCGACTACGACTGCGACGGCGCTACGGCATGTGCCGTCGGTATCCGGGGTCTGCGCATGCTCGGCATCACCGCAAACTACTTCGTGCCGGACCGCGTGCTCCACGGCTACGGGCTCACGCCCAACGTCGTCGATATCGTCGCCGCCAGAACCCCCAAGCCGGATCTCATCGTCACGGTTGACAACGGCATCTCGTCAGCTGCGGCCGTTGACCGCGCTCGGGAGCTCGGCATCGACGTCATCATTACAGACCATCACCTGCCGGGCGCTGAACTGCCGCGGGCACAGGCGATCGTCAACCCCAATTTAACGGGCTCGACCTTCCCGTCGAAAAATCTCGCAGGCGTCGGCGTCATCTACTATGTGCTGCTCGCCCTGCGTTCGCTCCTTCGCGAACGCGGCGTCTTTGACGCTAAGACTCAGCCGCGCCTGGATGCGCTGGTGGACTTTGTGGCCCTTGGCACAGTGGCCGACGTCGTCAAGCTCGACAAAAACAACCGTATTCTGGTTTCGCAAGGCATTCGCCGCATTCGCTGCGGCCGTACGCATGCGGGGCTCGAAGCCCTGTTTGCCATTGCCGGACGCGATATTCGTACCGCGGGGGTACGCGACTTCGGCTTTGCCGTTGCGCCGCGCATCAATGCCGCCGGCCGTCTCGGAACCATGGAAAACGGCATCGAATGTCTCTTGTCGGACGATCCCGCCGCGGCCCTTGCCTTTGCCGAGAGCCTCAACTCCATCAACACCGAACGCCGCGAACTTGAAAGCGAGATGCAGCAGTTGGCTGAGGCCGCTTTATCCAATATTGACTTGGATCATCACGCCACTTTTACGATTTTCAACCCCTCTTTCAATGAGGGTGTTGTGGGATTGGTGGCAGCGCGCCTGAAGGAGCGCATCCACCGTCCGGTCATCGCGTTTGCGCCGACGGAAAACGGAGAACTCAAAGGTTCGGGCCGTTCCATTCCCGGCATACATCTGCGTGATGCACTCGACTTGACCGCCAAAGCACTGCCCGGCGTCGTACTTCGCTTCGGAGGCCATGCCATGGCGGCCGGACTTTCCATCAAACCCGAAGGGTTCAAGGATTTTCAGGCGGCGTTTGAGGAAGTCATCCGCAGCCGATGCGATGCCTCCGTTTTTGAGCGTGTTGTGCTCACCGACGGCGGACTCGCGCCCGACGAGATTACCGAAGCGCTCTGTCAGGAAATCGATGAACAAATCTGGGGACAGGGTTTTGAAGCCCCGCTCTTTGCCAACGAGGTTCACGTGCTCTCACAGACGCTTCTCAAGGGCACGCATCTCAAAATGATGCTCGAGCTCGGCGGCTCGCGTTTTGACGCCATCTTTTTCCGTCGCAAAGAACCTTTAGCGTCGCTCACGAGGATTGCCTACCGGCCGTCAGTCAATGAATTCCGCGGCCGTCGAACCGTGCAGCTGGTGGTGGAGGCGGCCGAATAAGCCGTCAGCGGAAATTCCGCCGCTTTTTCCTATGATTCGGGACGCTCAGCAGCACATGCGGCGTCCCGAAGCCGTCTATAATTTTTGTTTCCCTGTATTTTCAGGGCACGTCGGTGATTTTGTGCTTCAAAAATTCTCGAAGCCCGACGCACTTTTAGTACAACGAATACGCTCTATCCGCATAGGTCAGAAATGGAAGCTGAACGCATCAACCAAATTGAAGCCTCGATCGACGATCTTACCCGTCGGCTCAATGAACTTCGGGGGTATCTTTGACGTCGACCGCAAAGCTCGGTGCCTCGAAGAAGTAAATCGGGAAATTGAGAACCCGGACCTCTGGAATGATCCCAAACACGCCCAGGAAGTAAGCAAAGAAAAGAAGATGCTCGACGATATCGTCGGCAGCTTCAACCGTCTTACGCAGGGCATCGCCGATGCGGGCGAACTCTTTGAACTTTCTCTGGCCGAAGAGGATTTCGATTCCCTCGAAGTCATCGGAGAGGACGTGGACCGCATCGAGCACGAAGTTGCTCAGCTCGAATTCAAGCGCATGTTCAACCAGCCGATGGACTCGGCCAACTGCTATCTGGAAATTCAGTCCGGTGCGGGCGGCACGGAAGCTCAGGACTGGGCCAGCATGCTCGAGCGCATGTATATGCGCTACGCCGAACGCAAGGGCTTTAAGGTCACCCTCGAAGAAGAAACACCGGGTGAAGTCGCCGGCATCAAGTCCTGCACGCTCTTTATTGAGGGCGAATGGGCGTACGGCACGCTGCGCACCGAGACCGGCATTCATCGTCTGGTGCGTAAGAGCCCCTTTGACGCCAATGCGCGCCGTCACACCTCCTTCACCTCGGTCTACGTCTATCCGGAAGTGGATGATTCCATCGACATTGAAATCAATCCTGCCGATCTTTCCATCGACGTCTTCCGCGCTTCGGGCGCAGGCGGTCAGCACATCCAGAAGACCGAATCAGCCGTCCGAATTCACCACAAGCCCACCGGCATCATTACGATTTGTCAGGATGACCGCTCGCAGCACCGCAACCGCGAAAAAGCCATGCAGCAGCTCAAAGCCAAGCTCTATGAGCTGGAAATGCGCAAACGCATGGAAGCGCAGACGAAGCTCGAAGAGTCGAAGTCTGACATCGGCTGGGGTCACCAGATCCGCAGCTACGTGCTTGATCAGTCGCGCGTGAAGGACCTGCGTACCGGCGTTGAAACCGGCAACACGGGCGGCGTGCTCGACGGTGATCTTGACCAATTCATCGAAGCGAGCTTGAAGGGCGGCGTAAATGCCGTTCCGGCGGCCGAATAAGCCCCAAGCTCCGAACTGCCCTATTCCAGACTCAACGCTTCGGAAAGCCCTGCACTGCACCTTTCCGAAGTGCTCGTTGGATCCCAACATCCGCAAAACACTTTTAGGGGAATCAAATGGCACAAGCCCAGCAGAACCCTCAGACCGTTCAGGCCCCGGCCGAAGACGAAAACCATATCATCGCCGAGCGCCGCGCCAAGCTTGCCGCGCTGCGCGCCGCCGGCGTCGCTTATCCGAACGACTTCAAGCGTACGGATCTCTTCGGCGACCTTACGGCCAAATACGGCGCTATGACGACGGAGGAGCTTGAAGCCGCCGCCCCCGAAGTTGCCTGCTCGGGCCGCATCATGCTCAAGCGCATCATGGGCAAGGCCTCCTTCTGCACGGTGCGTGACTTCACCGGCACGATGCAGTACTTCGTGCAGCAAAATGAAGTCGGCCCCGACGCCTATGCTGCCTTTAAGACGTTCGACCTCGGCGACATCGTCGCTGCCAAGGGCGTGCTTTTCCGCACCCATGCCGGCGACCTCGCCATTCGCGTGAAAGAAATCCGTCTGATGACCAAGAGCATCCGTCCGCTGCCCGATAAGCACAAGGGCCTGCAGGACACGGAGCTTTGCTACCGCCAGCGCTACGTCGACCTCATCATGAACGAGGAATCGCGCAACCGCTTCCTCACCCGCTCGAAAGCCATTGCCGCCATCCGCGCCTTCATGCTCAATCACCGCTTCCTTGAAGTGGAAACGCCGATGCTCCACCCGATCCCGGGCGGCGCCAATGCAAAGCCCTTTATCACGCACCACAATGCGCTCGATATGGATATGTACCTGCGCATCGCGCCGGAACTCTATCTGAAGCGCCTCGTGGTCGGCGGTTTTGAACGCGTCTTTGAAATCAACCGCAACTTCCGCAACGAAGGCGTGTCGGTTCGCCATAACCCCGAATTCACGATGATGGAGTTCTACGCGACGTATTGGACGTACCGCGATCAGATGGACTTCACCGAAGAGCTCCTGCGCACGGTCGCCAAAGAAGCGACGGGGTCGATGGTTCTGCAGTATCAGGGCCATGAAATCGATCTCTCCAAGCCTTTCCATCGCCTGACGCCGCTTGCCGCCATCAAGAAGTTCGCGCCGAACTACACCGATGAAGAACTCAACAACCCGGACTTCATCCGCGCCGAGCTTAAGCGCCTCGGCGGTGAGATCCCGGTTGACGCCGGTCTGGGCGCTCTGCAGATGGCGCTTTTTGAAGAAACCGCCGAAGCCAAGCTGATCGAACCGACCTTCATCATTGACTACCCGGTTGAAATCTCGCCGCTCGCCCGCGCGTCCGACGCCGATCCTGAAATCACCGAACGTTTTGAGCTTTACATTGCCGGCCGAGAAACCGCCAACGGGTTCTCCGAGCTCAACGATCCGGACGATCAGGCCGCCCGCTTCCGTGCTCAGGCTGACAAGAAGAGCCACGGCGACGACGAAGCGATGTATTACGATGCGGACTACATCCGTGCTCTGGAATACGGTCTGCCCCCGACCGCCGGCTGCGGCATCGGCATTGACCGTTTCATGATGCTGCTCACCGACGCTCCGACGATCCGCGACGTGCTGCTCTTCCCGCACATGCGCCCGGAAAACACGAAGTAATCCATGATGCAGGGTTCCTTTATCCCTGCGTTTGGAAGCTCATCGAGCCGGCCCTTCGGGTCGGCTCACTTCAAAGCCCGCCGCGAGGCACTCACGCGAGTCCTCACTGCGGGCTTTGTGCTTCCGGACGCATCCGGCAGCTGGTCAAGCGCAGCGCTGTGCGCGCACCCGGGGCTGATCCCCATTCGCCTTTCAAGCGGCGCTCTCATCGGCCGAACGGCTCCCGAATGGGCGGACAAAATCAGCCGCATGCCCGGCATGACCAAGCACCAAACAGGGCTGCGTCTCGATGCGGCACATTTGCTCGACTTTGGCATCGCAATGCGGGCCGCCCACCTTTCTCAAGGATGGCGCGAAGAGCTCCTTGACCTCTTCAGTCTTTCCGAGTCGGCGCAAGGGGCTGCCTCAGTGCGCCTCGAGCGAGCGCTCTACCGTCCTCTGGGAGCGCTGACCCGCGCGGTTCATCTCTCGGCTCGTTTGCGCGATCCCGTCGACGAATTCGACCCGGTTTATATCCTCGGGCAGCGAAGCCGCACCAAACGCGTCGGCCCCGGCCTGTGGGACGGCCTCGCCGCAGGAATGGTGGGCGCGGGTGAAACGCCCGCTGAAGCGCTGCTGCGCGAAGCGCAAGAAGAGGCGTCGCTCCCAGCTGCGGACGCACAAAATGCTCGATACCTGGGCAGCTTTTTAATTTCCCGGGCCGTATCGGGCGGCTGGATGTTAGAAGCGTCTTATACCCACGACCTTGTGCTCCCCGCAGGCTTCGAACCCTGCGCGGCAGATCATGAAGTCGAGCGCTTTGCACGCTTTTCGGCACGGGAAGTGCTCGACCTGATTGAAGCACGCAAGGTTATGCACGAAGCGGCTTCGTCTCTTCTCTTTTCCATGGCGGCAACGCCCAGCGCCGCGGATTAAGGGCTCTTTTCAAGGTTTCTCAATCTTGACATCCTCTCCGCTCTGAAGGACGGAGATTCCCTACTGAGTCCTTACGCGTTTTCAGGCGCTTGGGGATCTCTTCGGATGGGTTCCTGCTGCTGACCTGCGCGTCTCTTGCGAGAAGACCGATTCACTTGAACTGCAGCAGTGGACTGCAGTTCCCCACAGGCTCTAAGGCGCTGCCCGCGCCTGAG
>CDZW01014774.1_pt1 | contig 18214 bp, 16 predicted proteins | sample 557511 | NCBI WGS metagenome assembly CDZW01 (sample SAMEA3182067, study PRJEB8094) | gut metagenome | biome: human; feature: gut; material: Stool; isolation source: human stools | place: Canada | collected 2013-03-05 | reverse complement strand
TCACGGACAAATTTGATATCAAGCATGATTGACTCTCCTTGCTCTATTTCGTTCGCACCGGGAAATGGGACCTCTCCCGGCGCCGTTCAAAGGCGGGTGTCCGCCTTGGATCGCGGTTGTTTTATTCTTCGGTCTGGTACTGGCCCAGCAGGTTTGCAAAGGCGCGCAGCTGCTCATCGGAGTAAAAATGCACCGTCAGCTTGCCTTTGCCGCCATGATAGGCCACGTTCACCTCGCTGCCCAGCGCCTGTTTGAGGCTTTCTTCCACTTCCACCGGCAGGGTGCCGCGGGGCTCCGGTTCCTTTGCCTCCTTCGGGGGTTTTGCCAGTTTCTTGCACAGTGCCTCGGTCTGGCGCACGTTCAGCTGGTTGTCCGCCACGATCTGCGCCGCCTGCTCCTGCAGCTCCGGCGTGGGCAGGCCCAGGATCACCTTGGCGTGGCCCATGTTCAGGAACCCGCTCTTGAGCAGCTCCAGTACGTTTTCCGGCAGGTTCAGCAGACGCAGGCTGTTGGCCAGCGCGCTGCGGCTCTTGCCCAGCTTGCGGGCTGCCTGCTCCTGGGTCAGGTCACAGCGCAGCATCAGCTCTCGGATGCCGGCGGCTTCTTCCACCGGGTCCAGATCCTCACGCTGGAGGTTTTCCACCAACGCCAGCTCCATGGCCTGCTCGTCGGACACATCCTTGACCACCACCGGCACTTCGGTCAGGCCGGCCATGCGGCAGGCACGCCACCGGCGCTCGCCGGCCACGATGCTGTAGCCGCCCAGTCCCTGGGGCCGCACCGCAATGGGCTGCAGCAGACCGTGCTCCGCAATGCTGGCGGCCAGCTCCCCCAGTGCCTCTTCGTCAAAGGTCTTGCGGGGCTGGTCGGGGTCCGGCTCGATCTCACGCAGGGGCAGGGTCTCGATCTTTGCGTCGGACTCAAGGCTCGGGGCGGCGTCCTCAAACAGACTTTCCAGCCCGCGGCCAAGTCCTCCTTTTCCTTTTGCCATTGTTCTTGTTGTTCCCCCTGTGTTTTAGTCTTCCAGAGCGTTTTTGACCGGTGCCGGTTCCGGAGTGCTCTTGCTCCGCGCGCGGGTCTTTTTGGGCTCGTGCGGCCGGTTGTTCTTGACGAACTCAATGGCCAGATCCATGTACGCTTCGCTGCCCTTGCCCTTGGGCTCGTAGAAATTGATGGGCTGCCCGTAACTGGGGGCCTCAGAGATGCGGATCGAACGCGGGATCGTGGTTTTGTACACCTTGGAGCCAAAGTACTTCTGCACCTGCTCCACCACCTGCACCGTGAGGTTGTAGCGCAGGGAGAACATCGTGAACACCACGCCTTCGATGTCCAGATAGGGGTTGTACTTTTTGCGGATGGTCTTGAGGGTGCTGATGAGCTCCGACAGACCTTCCAGCGCATAATACTCGCACTGCACCGGGATCAGCACACTGTCGCAGGCGCTCAGACCGTTCAGGGTGAGCAGGTCCAGGCTGGGCGGGCAGTCGATGAAGATGAAGTCATAGTCCTTCTGCACCCCGGCCAGCGCCTTGCGCAGCCGGCTCTCGCGGCCCGGCAGGTCGATCATTTCCAGGCTGGCACCGGCCAGACGGGTGTTGGAGCCGATCACATCGGTGCGGAACTCGGTCTTGCGGATCGCCTGTGCGGCGGTCGCCTTGCCGATGAGCACCTCGTAGGTGCCGTACTCCACGCTCCGCTTGGGGATGCCGTAACCGGTGGTGGTGTTGCCCTGGGGGTCCAGATCCACGATGAGCACCTTTTTGCCCAAAGCCGACACGCAGGAGGACAGGTTGACGGCGGTTGTGGTCTTGCCGACGCCGCCTTTCTGGTTTGCGATTGCTACAATTTTTGCCACGCGCATTTCTTCCTTCCGGGAAATTTTGGTTGTTCCACATGGAACATTCGCAGTTGTGCCCGCTCGTTTCCCGTCGCGCGGACATCTCAACTAGTAGTATAGCACACTCCCTTGGCTTTTTGAACCGCTTTCAGGCGTTTTTGTGCGTATTTTTCTTCCGTTTTCCGTTTTTACAAGGCAAAAAGTTCTCTTTCAAGGCGTATTTTGCAGATTTTTTACACGTTTTTTCTGTTCCACATGGAACAGTTCACTTCTCCGCTGCCGCCGTGGGGATGCGCACCGTGTATTCGATGTAGCCATCCTTCTCTTCCCGGTGGGCCGTGGCCGGTACCCCATTGTCGGTCATCAGCCGAATGGCATGGTCGATGGTGTTCACAAAGATGCGCACATCCCGGACCATGGAGATGCGGTGCCGCCCTTTTGCGGTACTGTTGAGCAGCTGTTCGATGTACAGGTCGGTCTGACGGGCGTTGAGCCGCCGCTTGGCAATGTTGATGAGCGCCTCGCTGCGGCGGTTCTCCGGCAGGCGCAGCACGGCCCGCGCGTGACGCTCGGTGAGGTTGTTGTCCAGCACGAACTGGCGCTGGTCCCCCGTGAGCTGCAGCAGGCGCAGCTTGTTGGCCAGTGTGGGCTGCGCCATGCCCAGCCGCTTGGCGGCCTCGGCCTGGGTGCAGTCCCACAGCACCAGAATGTCCCGCAGGCCCTGCGCCTGCTCAAAGGGGTTCAGGTCGGTGCGCTGAATATTTTCCAGCAGGCCGAGGGCCGCCGTCTGCTCATCGGCATAGCTGCACAGGATGGCCGGAATGGTGGTCATCTGGGCCAGCTTGCAGGCGCGCAGCCGCCGCTCCCCTGCCACCAGCTCGTAACCTTCGGCTGCTTTACGCACCGAGATGGGCTGCAGCAGACCGTTTTCACGGATGCTCTGGGCAAGGCCTGCCAGCTCCTGTTCCTCAAAGGTCCGGCGCGCCTGGAACGGCGACGGGTGGATCTGGTCAATGGGCAGGAAATAAATTTTTCCGGCGGCTTTCTTCCGTTCAAACATCATACAGGCTCCTCCTTCTGCATTTTATCCGGTTTTGTTTTCCACGCTTTCCCGGGAAAATGTGGAAAAGTTGGTTCAGAGCCAGTGTACCACACAAACAAAAACCCTGCCAGAGTTTTCGTTCGGCAGGGTTTTGCATATTTTGTTCGCTATTCCGTTATTTCAGCGGGCTTTTGGCGATTTTTCCGCCGTTTCTGGGGTAGGCTGTCGGAGTTTGCGAAATCTTTTGGCACAAAATCAGGGTGCGGGTGTCGCCGCCGGGCAGGTGCAGGGTGCGGGTCTCCTTATAGGCACCGCCCAGTTTTTTGATGGACCCGCGGGCCGCGGCCAGCTCCTCTTCTCCGGAGGCACCCTTCATAGCCAGAAAGTTTCCGCCCACCTTGACCAGCGGCAGGCAGTATTCCGCCAGCATGGGCAGGGCCGCCACCGCGCGGGCTGAAGCCAGGTCAAACTGCTCCCGCCACACCTTGCGGGCGGCTTCCTCTGCGCGCTCCTTGGCAAACTCCACGCCGGTCAGGCCAAGCTGGGCACAGGCGTACTTCAAGAACTCCACCCGCTTGCCGGTGGGCTCCATAAGGGTGAGCTCCAGTTCCGGCTTGTAGATCTTGGTGACGATGCCCGGGAACCCGGCACCAGCGCCCACATCCACCATGCGGCCGGCTACTTCCGGCTGGCTGGCAAAGAGCAGGCTGTCGAGGAAATGCTTGTCCTCGATGCCCTCGGGGTCGGTGATGGCGGTCAGGTTGACCTTCTGGTTGTAGTCCACAAGGATCTGTGCAAAGGCGTCCAGCTGGTCCAGCTGGGTGCCGGTGAGGGCAATGTTCCATGTGGAACACTTGGCCTCCAGCCGCTGTTTGTCGATCATAGGTTTTGATTCCTTTCTGTTGTTCTGGATCAGGTGTGGGCCGCCAGGGCGATGCTCAGCTGGGCCACGTCCGAGGGCGACACGCCGGGGATGCGCCCGGCCTGTCCCAGGTTCTTGGGCCGGATGCGGGCCAGCTTCTCGCGGGCTTCCAGCGTCAGGCCGGTGAGGTCCGCGTATTCAAAATCCTCCGGGATCAGGGTCTTTTCGTGGCGGGCCACCTCCCGGATCATGCGATCCTGCCGGGCAATGTAGCCTGCGTATTTGATTTCGGTCTCCAACCGTTCCGCCAGCATGGGCGTGATCCCCTCCCCCCAGCCGATGACCCCGGCCACAAGGTCGTAGTGGATCTCCGGGCGGCGCAGCAATTCTTCGGCAATGCCGCCCTCGGCTGCCGGGGCCAGCCCGGCCGCCGTCATGGCGGCCTGCAGGTCGGCAGTGCGCAGGTGGGCGTCGTGCAGGCGGCGTCGCTCCGCTTCCAGAATGTTCTGGGTGTGCTGGTACTTTGTCCAGCGGTCGTCCTGCACCAGACCGTATTCCCGGCCGATGGGGGTCAGGCGGGTGTCGGCGTTGTCCTGCCGCAGGGTCAGCCGGTATTCGCTGCGGCTGGTCATCATGCGGTAGGGGTCCATGACGCCCTTGGTCACCAGATCATCCACCAGGGTGCCAAGGTAGCTGGTGTGACGCGGCAGGATAAGCTGTTCTTTGCCCAGTGCATTGCGGGCGGCGTTCAGACCGGCCAGCAGGCCCTGTGCGGCAGCTTCCTCGTAGCCGGAAGTGCCATTGAACTGCCCTGCCCCATACAGGCCCCGCACCACCTTGCTTTCCAGCGTGGCTTCCAGACTGGTGGGGTCCACACAGTCATATTCGATGGCATAGGCCGGGCGCAGGATCTCGATGTGCTCAAAGCCCTTGATGCTGCGGTAGAAGGCGTTCTGCACGTCCTCCGGCAGACTGCTGGAAGCACCCTGCAGATACATTTCCTCGGTGTTCTCACCGCAGGGCTCCACAAAAATGGGGTGGCGGTCCTTGCCTGCAAAGCGCACCACCTTGTCCTCGATGGAGGGACAGTAACGCGGGCCGACACCCTCGATCATGCCGCCGTACAGCGGGCTGCGCTGGATGTTGTCCAGAATGATCTTGTGGGTCTCCGGGTTCGTGTAGGCGATCCAGCATTCCACCTTGTTGTGCATGGGGGCGTCGGTCATGAAGCTGAAGGGCTGCAGCTCGTTGTCCGGGTCGCCGGGCTGGCATTCCAGCCGGCTGAAGTCGATGCTGCGCCGGTGCACACGGGCGGGGGTGCCGGTCTTGAACCGCCGCAGGGGCAGACCGGCAGCCTTCAGGCTCTCGGTCAGGGCGTTGGCCGCGTGCATACCGTCCGGGCCGGAGGCATACCAGGCATCGCCCACAAAGATCTTGCCGCCCAGATTGGTGCCGGTGGCCAGCACCACGCACTTTGCGGTGTACTCGCCGTTGAGCTGGGTAACGATGCCCTTCACCCGGCCGTTTTCCACCTCAAGGCCCACCACCTCGGCCTGATGGATGGCAAGGCCGGGGGTAAGCTCCAGTGCGTGCTTCATGTATTCGTGGTAGCGTTTGCGGTCGGTCTGCACCCGCAGTGCGTGCACCGCAGGGCCCTTGCCCTTATTCAGCATCCGGCTCTGCAGGTAGGTGGCATCCGCCGCCAGACCCATCACGCCGCCAAGGGCATCCAATTCACGCACCAACGTTCCTTTTGCAGTGCCGCCGATGCTGGGGTTGCAGGGCATATTGCCGATGGCGTCCAGACTCATGGTGAACACGGCGGTCCTGGCGCCCAGTGTGGCAGCGGCGTGGGCTGCTTCGATGCCGGCATGCCCGGCACCGATCACAATGACATCATACTCTCCTAAATGGTTCATACGTTCCTCTGTTACAAGATCATGATTTAAAATGGCTCCGCGTGCGCTTCGCCATAGATAAGGGTTTTATTTTCCCACGCAGAACCGCTCGAACACCTGTTCAATGACGGCTTCCGAGGCGTTTTCGCCGGTGAGTTCACACAGTGCATCCAGCGCGTCATCCACGCACACCGACACGGCATCCAGCCCGAACCCGGCCTCCACGGCCTCCCGTGCACCCGCTGCGGCATCCCGCGCCCGCAGGGCCGCCGACAGCTGCCGCTGGCCGGACAGGCTGGCCGCGTGGGGGTCGATCTGGCTGGTGCCCAGCAGGCGCGCCACGGCGGCCGCAATGACCTTGCGGCTGCCCTCCTCCTGACAGCACACCGGCAGCACCATGGCAAAGTACGGGGCGATGAGCTCCGCATCAAATTGCGTGGGTTTATCTTCCTTGTTCACCAGGGCAATGGCCGGGCGGCCCGCACAGCGCCGGGCCAGCTCCAGATCCTCCCGGGTAGGCGGCTCCGAGCCATCGAACACCGCCAGGATCAGGCCAGCCTCTTCCAGTTTCTTCCAGCTGCGGCGGATGCCCTCCGCTTCAATGGCGTCCTCGGTCTCGCGCAGACCGGCGGTGTCAAAGAGGTTCAGCCGGATATCCCCCAGCTGCACCGCCTGCTCTACCACGTCGCGGGTGGTGCCTGCCACCGGGGTGACGATGGCACGGTCGAACCCGGCCAGCAGATTCAGCAAGGTGGACTTGCCCGCATTGGGGCGGCCCACGATGGCACAGTCCACGCCCTCGCGCAGGACGGTGTCCGCCTGATAGTTGCGGATCAGCCCGTCCAGCGTTTCCTGCACGCTGCCCAGAACGCTGCGCAGATGGGCTTCGTCCAGCTCCGGCACATCTTCCTCCGGGAAATCCACCCAGGCTGCCAGATGGGCCTGCAGGGCGGTGAGGGCATCCTTCTGTTCCCCGATCTTGCGGGCCAGCGCACCGGACAGGGCCGCATTGGCCAGCGCTGCCCCCTGCCGCCCGTCGGCCGAGATCAGGTCCATGACCGCTTCGGCCTGAGTCAGGCCCAGTTTGCCGTTCAGGAACGCACGGCGGGTGTACTCGCCGGGGGCCGCCGGCTGCGCACCGGCTGCCAGACAGGCCTCCACCAGACGGCGTGCCACCGCACTGCCGCCGTGGCAGGAAAGCTCCACCACATCCTCGCCGGTATAGCTGTGGGGCGCACGGAAAAACAGAGCCACGCCCTCATCAAATTTCTCGCCGCCGTCCACAAAATGGCCGAACAATGCCGTGTAGCCCTTGGCCTGGGCCACAGACTTGGCGGCGTTGGCAGGGCGGAACACCTGCTCTGCCACCTGATAGCTCCGGGGGCCGGACAGGCGCACCACGGCAATGCCTCCGGCCCCGGGGGCGGTGGCGATGGCGGCAATGGTCGATCCCTGCATAGTTGTTCCTTTCTGCCCGGGGCCTTTGGCCGCCGGGGCAATGGGGTGTTGGGGGCCTCCCGGCGGCCAGGGCTGCCGAGAGAACGCACTTTCGGATTTTACAGCTTATTTTACCACGTTTTTTCGCAAAAAGATACACCAACCGATGGGTTTTTCCACATCTTCCGAAATCTTAGTGGAAAAACGAGAAGAATTATTTTAATTTCGTGGTACCGGAAAGTCTGCGGACCGCCTGGGGCAGCATTTTCACGGGAGGGTTCTCTCCTGGCCGTCTGCGCCCTTTTTCGGACAGCCTCGCCCTCTCAGTCAAATCCTGCGGATTTGCCAGCTCTCCCAAAGGGAGAGCCCTTGGCAGGGCGGTAAACTTTCTGGAAAAATTGCAAAGTGAATGGTTTCGCCAGAGCCTCTCCCTTTGGGAGAGGTGTCACCGTAGGTGACGGAGAGGGCGAGGCCGCTGGCCGGAAGACGAACTCTCTCCCCCCCCCCCCCACAAACAACAAAGCCGGGCGGCCCATTACGGACTGCCCGGCTTTGTGTTAAAAGATCCTGTTACAGCTCGATCTTGCCAAAGCTGAAATCGGCAAAATCATCCACACGCTCGGTGCGCTTGGGTGCCACCGGTGCGGCATTCTCGGCGTCGCGGGGCGCATAGGTGCGCTCCGGCACACCGGAAGGACGGGGCCCACGGTTGCCGCCGTTGCGGCTGCCGCGGTAACCGCCGCGGTTGCCGTTGCGGTCACCATGCTCCGAACGGCTGCCGCCGCGATAGCCGCCATTGCGGTTGCCGCCGTTGCGGCGTCCGTTGCCGGGGCGGCCGCCGCGGGGACGGCGCTCGCCGTAGGTGTTCTCGGTCTGGGCATCCGGTGCAGTGGAGTAGATGACCACGCGGCGGTCACGGCCCTCGCCCTTGCTCTCGCTACGGACCCCCTCCATCTTGCTGATGGCAGAGTGGATGATGCGGCGCTCGTAGGGGTTCATGGGCTCCATGGCAAAGCTGCGGCCGGTCTTGCGCACCTTGGCACCAATGCGCTGTGCCAGGGCGGTCAGGTCGCTCTCGCGCTTGTCGCGGTAGCCGGCCACGTCCAGACCCAGCTTGATGTAATCGCCTTCCAGACGGTTGGCCACCAGGCTTGCCAGATAGGACAGGCTCTCCATGGTCTCGCCGCGGCGGCCGATCAGGGCACCCAGGTGCTCACCGTCCAGACGGATGATGGTGGCTTCGCCCTTCTGCACGGCGCTGAAGGTCACGTTCTCCACGCCCATCTTGGCAATGACTTCCTGCAGGTACTCCACAGCAGCCTTGACCTTGGCGTTCTCTTCGATCACGATGGGGACCTCGGTCTCCTCGTCTGCGGCTGCGGCAGCAGCCGGGGCGGCCTGCTCTGCGGCAGGCTGCTCAACCTCGGCAGCCGGTGCTTCCACCGGTGCGGCAGGCTCTTCCACGGGGGCAGCGGGAACTTCCGGGGCAGTCTCCTGCACCGGAGCAGCCTCGGCCGCCGGAGCCGGGGCTGCGGCGGGCGCTGCCGGAGCATCGGGTTCTTCCACGCTCACGCACACCTTGGCAGGGGTGGTTTTCAGGCCCAGGAAACCGGTTTTCTGGGGCATCTCCAGCACTTCATAGCTGACATTCAGATCATCGGCCTGTACACCCAGCAGAGCGCAGGCTTTTGCGCGGGCTTCATCGACCGTCTTGCCGGTCGCTTCCTGCTTACGGATCATAACCGTTCGTCCTCCTTTATTCCTTGTCCTGCTTGTTCAGCTCACTCAGCGGCACGGTGCGCTCGTCCTTGTAACGCTCAGCGTCCAGCTGACGGGCATACTCCAGGCGGCGCTTGTTCATCTCGCTGGCCGAGAGGTTCTTCTCGGTGACCTTGCCGGTCTTGGGGTCGGTGACCTTCACGGTGGTGCTCTTCACGCCGCGCTTCTGCTGCTTTTTCTTTTCTTCGATCTGAGCTTCCACTTCCTTGCGCATCTTCTCGGGGTCGTAGATCTTGCGCATGACCTGGGTCTGCACGGTCATCACGATGTTGGAAATGACGTAGTACAGCGAGAATGCCAGCGGGTAGGTAAAGCAGAAGAACAGATACATCAGCGGCATCAGGTACATGGTCACCTTCATGCTGCCCTGCATCTGCTGGCCGGAGGCCTTCATGCTGATGTGGGTGGACAGGAACATGGTCACCACCGACAGCAGCGGCAGCACCAGGTCCAGCGACAGGCCGATCTGCGGGATGCGGGTCAGGTCGATGCCCAGGAAGTTCATGTGCTGGCTGAACTCGGTGATGGTGGCGATCTGGTCTGCGCTGAAGCAGCCGATCACGCCGGAATTGCCGGCCACGACCTGTGCAATGATGTTGGTGTCGCGGGTGATGGCGGTAAAGGAAACCCCGGCGGCAGTCAGGGCCTCACCGGCGGCGGTCAGGGCAGCGGCACTGATGTGGAAGATGCGCTGCAGCGGGTTGTACACCACGCCGATAACGCCGAAGATGACCAGGAAGTTGAGTAGCATGGGCACGCAGCCGGCGGTGGGCTTATAGCCATAGTCCTGCTGCAGCTTGAGCATTTCTTCCTGCTGCTTTTCGGGCTTATCCTTGTACTTGGTCTGGATCTCCTGCAGCATGGGCTGGAAGGCCGACATTTTGGCCATGCTCTTCTGCTGGCTGAGCTGCAGAGGGATCTTGACGATGTTGATCAGCAGCGTGAAGAGGATGATGTCCCAGCCGTAGTTGGGCAGCAGCTTGTAGATCCACTCCATCACATAGCCAAGAGGAGCGCTTAGGATGTAAAAGAAGTTCATACCTTTGTCCATTCTGCCCCGCCTGTGGCACGGGACGCGTTATTTTTTATCGTAGGACACACCGCCCACAGTGCGATGCGTCACAAGAAGCTGAAATTGCAGCGGGCAGGACGGCGGGGAGTTTCTCCGAGGACCGTCCGCTGGGGTGGGACCCTGCTGCCGCAGGCAGTAGGGCGGGCGATGGAATGGCCCGATTCGTGTCCGAGGAGAAAGTTCCCCGCTGGCCTGCCGGTAATGTTCTAGTTTGCTTTATGCCGGTTTTCAAACAGTTTTGACGGCTGCAGCCTGCGGGCGGGGTTCGTCCACTTCCCCGCTTCCGGCACGGGGTCGTAGCCCCATTTGCCCAGGGGGTTGCACCGGGCGATGCGCCAGGCTCCCAGCAGGATGCCCTTGATGCAGCCGTGGGTCAGGATGGCCTGCATGGTGTAGTTGCTGCAGCTGGGGGTGAACCGGCAGCTGCGGCCGATCCATGGGCTGAGGGTATGCTGATAGGCCCGGATGGGCAGGCACAGGGCCCTGCGGCAAGCTGCCTGCAGACGGTTCATGCCTTTGCCTTCTCGTCCGCTGCCGGCTTTTTACGGGCCGGAGGCAGGGTGGCGGGCGGCGGTGCGTCCGGCTGCTTTGCCTTGTCCGGCAGGCCGGCCTGGGCAAACAGCTTTGCCACGATGCTGCTGAGCTGCCAGCTCTTGAGCCGCGGGGTCATGCCCCGGGCCACGAATACCAGATCGTAACCGCCGATGTTGTAATCCAAATGCTCGTCGATGGCGGCCTTCATCACACGGCGGGCGCGGTTGCGCTGCACGGCGTGGCCGATCTTCTTGGTGGCGGTCAGGCCCACGCGGGTGCGTTTGCCGCGGGTCTTGAGCACATACAGCACCAGAGCCTGGTTCACATAGGATTTGCCGCGGGCATACACGCGGCCAAATTCGTTGTTGCGGCGGATGGGACGGTAGCGCATTGCTTCGGCGCCTCCTTTCTCTTCTGCCCGGCACCAAGCCGGGTGCACAAAGCAGATTCTTTAGCCAGTATATCAGAATTTTTTCGACTTTAAAAGGCCCCATGGGCTTTTTGCGAAAAATTTTTCCGGTTTGCCGGAATTTTTCAAATAAAATAAGACCACCGATCCAGAATCAGCGGTCTTTTGTGCGCATATTGGGTTCTGCGCCGGATCTCGTCATAAAACGCGGGATCAGACAGTCAGGCTCTTGCGGCCCTTAGCACGACGAGCATTGATGACCTTGCGGCCGTTCTTGGTGCTCATGCGGGTCAGAAAGCCATGAACTTCCTTGCGATGACGCTTCTTGGGCTGAAAAGTTCTCTTCATGGTTGTATCCTCCGTAAAAACTCGTCCCCGATGATGGGGTATTTCTGGTCCCAAAATGGGGACAGGCTTGCAATTCAACAGTATATCGCACAGTATGGCGTTCTGTCAAGCATTTTTTTCGCTTTCCTGCAAACTTTTTTGTGAAAAGATTTTCAACTTTTTCACCATTCTGCCGTGGAAAACCCGTCTGCCACAAGATATTGTGGCTTTTGGTCCGTCGCGCCACAACGCGAAAAACCCGACACAGGGCGGTCTTATTTTATGTATATAAAATTACCTTATAGAAATATAGACGCACAGAGATTTTTGTGGTATACTAACCTGGTATCAGCAGCATTGTTGAAAACTTCAATGGAGTGGATGTTTTTATGGATTCTTTCAAGGACGTTTTAGAGGCCGCCCAGGCGTACTGCAAAACGCAGATGGCCGAGCCGACCTATAATCTCTACATCGACGGCCTGGAGCCCATCAGCTTTGAGGACTCCAGCCACATCACCCTGTCGGTGCGCAACGACTTCATCTGCAAGATCGTCACCGACCGCTACCTGGGCCTGCTGAAGGAGGCCTTCAAGACCGTGCTGGGCTTTGACGTGGACATCACGCTGGTGGTGCCCAGCACCCCGCCCCACGAGGTGGTGCTGGCCCAGCAGTACGAGGCGAACCCCGCCTCCCCCCAGGGCAACTACGAGTTCACCTTCGAGAACTTCATCAAGGGCCCCTCCAACCAGTTTGCGTTTGCTGCGGCGCAGGCGGTGGCGGCCAACCCTTCCGGCGCTTACAACCCGCTGTTCATCTACGGCGGCTCGGGCCTTGGCAAGACCCATCTGCTGACGGCCATCCAGACCGAGATCAAACGCACCCACCCCGACTTCGTCATCATGTATGTGACCTGCGAGCAGTTCACCAATGAGCTGATCGCCGCCATCCGCGCCGGCAGCACCGAGGACTTCCGCATGAAGTACCGCGTGGCCGACCTGCTGCTGGTGGACGATATCCAGTTCATCGCCGGCAAGGAGTCCACCCAGGAAGAGTTCTTCCACACCTTCAACTCCCTGCACGACGCCCACAAGCAGATCGTCATTGCTTCCGATCGCCCGGCCAAGGAGATCAAGAGCCTGGAAGAGCGCCTGCGCACCCGCTTTGAGTGGGGCCTGACCGCCGATGTCCAGCCGCCGGACTTCGAGACCCGCGTGGCCATCGTCAAGCGCAAGGCCGAGCTGCTGCACCTGGATCTGCCCGAGGATGTGGCCGAGTTCATCGCCAACCACCTGAAGAACAACATCCGCCAGCTGGAAGGCGCCGTGAAAAAGCTGAACGCCTACTACATGCTGGAGGGCATCCAGCCGGTGATCAGCGTGGCCCAGAACGCCATCAAGGACATCCTCAACGAGACCCAGCCCGTACCGGTGACCATCGAAAAGATCATCGGCGAGGTGTCCCGCACCTTCAACGTCTCCCCTGCCGACATCCGCGGCACCAAGCGCAACGCCAATGTGGCCTCTGCCCGCCGTGTGGCCATCTACATCCTGCGGGAGGTCACCGGCATGAGCATGGAAGAGATCGGCCGGGAATTCTCCGGCCGCGATCACTCCACCATCGTCTACTCCCTCAAGACCATGGAACGGGACATGAAGAACGACCAGCACCTGCGCGAGACCGTGAGCGACATCATCAAAAACGTCAAGGCCTGAGACAGATTTTGACGTAAAAGTCATACTCATTTCAGGGTCTCACCCCAAAATATGGGGAAAAACCGGGGCAAAATGGGGAAAACAGACCCATATCTTGTGGTAAAATCGCAAACCTTTCCACACTTTCCACCGAGTTTTCAACATTCAACCTGTTCTTTCCACATCCGCTGTGGAAAGCGAGACTTCTCTTCACGATTCCACAATTCCTCCACAACGCATTCACAATCCGGTGGAAACCAAAACCCCCGCATTCCGACAAGGCTTTTCCGAGTTTTCCACAAGTTCCCCACCCCCTACTACGGTTACTACAACAAGTTCAATAAGATAGACCGGTCAGCAGGCAATTCTGAAGAACAGACCCACAATACGACCGGTGAACAAAAAGGAGCGATTCTGGTTTGAACATTATATGCGATAAAACCCTTCTCAGTGCAGCGATCGACGGCGTTTCCAAGGCCGTCACCATGCGGTCAGCCATCCCGGTGCTGGAAGGCATCCTGCTGAAAGCCGAAGGTTTTCAGCTGACCCTGACCGGCTATGACCTGGAAATGGGCATCGTGACCACCATCGAGGCCAACGTCAAGGAACCCGGCGAGATCGTGCTGAACGCAAAACTGCTCAGCAGCATGATCAGCCGGATGCCCGCCGGTCAGATCAGCATCCTGTCTGCCGACAACGGCAAGACCACCATCAAGAGCGGTGTGGCGGAATTCGAGATCCAGTCCATGGCCGCCACCGACTTCCCCGACCTGCCCAACACCGGTGCCGAGGAGACCCTGACCATCCCCACCGGCGTGCTCCGGGACATGATCGACCGCACCCTGTACGCCGTGAGTCAGGATGAGAAAAAACCGGCTCACACCGGCGAACTGTTCGAGATCGAACCCGATAAGCTGACCATCGTGGCCCTAGACGGCTACCGTCTGGCCATCGTGGAGCGCCCGGTCACCGCCGTGAAGGACATCCGCATCATCGTGCCCAGCAAGACCATGACCGAAGTGGCCCACCTGCTGCCCAACGACGACGAAGAGCCGGTGCACATCTGTGCCAACCGCCGCTATGTGGTGTTCATGGCCGCCGGTTACACCATCATGAGCCGCCTGATCGAGGGCGAGTTCCTGAACTATCACAACGTGATCCCCGCCGGCAGCCGTACCCGGGTGACCCTTGACACCAAGGAGTTCATCGAGACCATCGAGCGTGCCTCTCTGATTATTACAGAGCGTTTAAAAAATCCCCTCCGCATTACCTTTACCGAGGGGAAAGTCGTGGTGCGCTGCCAGACGAATCTGGGCCGCGTGGTGGATGAATTCAACGCGCAGTGTGAGGGCGACGAGGTAGAGATCGGCTTCAACAACCGCTATCTGCTGGACGCTCTGCGCAACGCCCGCACCGAACAGGTGCGCATGGAGATCAGCGGCCCCCTAAGCCCGGTCAAGGTGCTGCCCGTGGATGGCAGCGATTTCCTGTATCTGGTGCTGCCCGTGCGCTTCAAGAACGACTAAGAAAGGCGATTTTATGCAGAAAATTCTCATTCATACGGAATTTATCAAGCTGGATGCCCTGCTCAAGTACGCAGGCCTGTGCGAGACCGGCGGCGAAGCCAAGGAGCTGGTGCAGGGCGGTGCCGTGAAGGTGAACGGCGAGGTGTGCACCATGCGCGGCAAGAAGTGCCGTGCCGGTGACGTGATCGAGCTGGACGGCCAGTCCGTGGAAGTCGGGCAGGGCCAGTAATGCGGCTGCTTTCACTGGAAGTTACGAATTACCGCAACATTGCGTCGGCCCGGCTGGAACCCGGCCGGGAGCTGACGGTCATCTGCGGCAACAACGGTCAGGGCAAGACCAATCTGCTGGAGGCCATCTGGCTGCTTACCGGCGGCAAGAGCTTCCGGGGCGGCAAGGATGCCGAGCTTGTGCGCCGCGGGGAGACATTCGCGGTGCTGGAAGCCGTGACCCAGCGCACCCGGCAGGAAGATCAGGAGCCGGATGACCCGGCCCGGGTGCGCATCACAGTGGGCACCCAGGACGCACCCCGCCCCGGCCGCTATGCCTCGGTGAACGGGGCTGCCCCCAAGCGGGCCGCCGGTCTGGCCGGCAGCTTTCCCGCTGTGGTGTTCGACCCCGGACACCTGAGCCTGGTCAAGGGCGCACCGGAGGGCCGCCGCCGGTTTCTGGATGCGGCATTGTGCCAGCTGTACCCCGGGTATCTGGCCACTTACCGCCGCTACGTCCGGGTACTGCAGCAGAAAAATGCGCTGCTGCGGCATTCTGCCACCGGGCAGGAGCGCCCTTATGCGGAAAAATGTGCTCTGCTGGAAGTGCTGAATGTGGAGCTGGCCGCGCAGGGCGAGGTCCTGCAGCAGCGGCGGCGGGATTACCTTGCCCTGCTGGGGCCGCTGGCCTGCGCCAATTATCAGGAGCTTTCCCACGGGGCGGAGCGCATGAGCATCCGCTATGCGGCCCAGTTTGCGCCGGGCGGTCTGGCTGACCTGCTGAAGCAGCGCCAGAACGAGGAGCTGCGGGCCGGGCAGAGCCTGTGCGGCGTCCACCGCGAAGATCTGGAACTGCTGCTGGACGATCAGCCTGCCCGTGTGTTTGCCAGCCAGGGACAGCAGCGCAGCGTGGTGCTGAGCCTGAAGATGGCCGAGGCCGCCGCCGCTGCCCGCATCACCGGCGAACACCCCGTGCTGCTGCTGGACGATGTGCTCAGCGAGCTGGACGAGGGCCGCAAGCAGTATCTGCTGACCCGCATGAAGGAAAAACAGACCTTTGTCACCAGCTGCGATGACACCGCCTTCCTCAAGACGGACGGCGAGGTATACCGCATGAACGGCGGCGTGCTGAGCCGCGCCTGACGGCATGCAGAAATGTTGCAAAAATGGATGTATAAAACCTGCATGAAATCTTGAAATATCCAATCAGAACTGCACGAGGAAAATACAGTATGTATATTCATCTCGGACGCGATTATGTGCTGAACGACCGTGACATCATCGGCATCTTCAATCTGGAGACCACCACCATCTCCCCCCGCGGGCGGGAATTTCTGAACTACGCCCAGAAGAACGGGGCTGTGGTGAGCCTTTCGGATGAGCTGCCCCAGAGCTATGTTCTGGCGGACGGCGGCGTGGTGGACACGGTGTATCTTTCGGAGCTGTCCAGCGCCGTGCTGCGCCGCCGCGCCGAAAAGATGATCGAGTGAACGTTGTGCAGCCGCCCCTTGCGAGAACCCCGCAGCCTGCAGGCGTGGAAAGTGCCTGCCGCTGCGTTTCCAGAATAGAGAAACAACACGATATCTACACGAAAAACAAAAAGGGAGAAAGGAAATGGCAGAAGAAATCATCACCAGCACCAATGCCGAAACCGCTACCGACCACGAGTATAACGCCAGCGAGATCCAGGTCCTGAAGGGCCTGGAAGCAGTCCGGAAGCGTCCCGGTATGTATATCGGCTCCACCGGCGAGCGGGGCCTCCATCACCTGGTCTACGAGATCGTGGACAACGCCATCGACGAGGCACTGGCCGGTTACTGTGACCACATCGAGGTCAAGATCCTGAAGGACAACATCATCCAGGTCACCGACAACGGCCGCGGCATCCCCGTGGACATCCAGGCCGACACCGGCCTGCCCGCCGTCACCGTCGTCTACACCATCCTGCACGCCGGCGGCAAGTTCGGCGGCGAGAACTCCGGCTACAAGGTGGCCGGCGGCCTCCACGGCGTGGGTGCATCCGTTGTCAACGCCTGCTCCGAGTGGCTCACCGTCAACGTGCGCCGCGACGGCCATGAGTATGAGCAGACCTTCCGCCGCGGCGACCCGGACGGCCCGCTGAAGTGCATCGGACCGGTGGCCGACGGGGTCACCGGCACCCGCGTCACGTTCAAGCCGGACCCGGAGATGTTCCGGGATACCACCGTGTACGACTTCGACACGCTGGAAAAGCGCCTGCGGGAAGAGAGCTTCCTGAACGCCGGTGTCAAGATCACCCTGACCGACGAGCGCGAGCTGTACACCCCCGTGCTGGAAGACGGCAAGGAGGGCGAGCCCTGCTACCGCACCGAGGTCATGTGCTATGAGGGCGGCATCAAGAGCTTCGTCACCTATCTGGGCGAGAAGCGCAAGCTGGAAGTGCTGCACCCCAATGTCATCTACCTCAAGGGCCAGACTGACCGCGGTATGGCCGAGATCGCCCTGCAGTACAACTCCAGCTACAACGAGCTGCTGCTGAGCTTTGCCAACAACGTCAACACCCCGGACGGCGGCACCCACGAAGAGGGCTTCAAGTCCAGCCTGACCCGCGTGTTCAACGATTACGGCCGCAGCCACGGCCTGCTGAAGGACAAGGACGAGAACCTGTCCGGTGCCGATGTGCGGGAGGGCCTGATCTGCGTCATCTCGGTCAAGCTGCAGGAGGCCGAATTTGAGGGCCAGACCAAGGCAAAGCTGGGCAACACCGAGATCCGCACCCTCGTGTCCAACATGGTCTATGCAAAGCTGATGGAGTTCTTTGAAGAGAACCCCGGTGTGGCCAAGGCCATCTTTGAAAAGGCCACCCAGGCTGCCCGCGCCCGCGCTGCCGCCAAGAAGGCCCGGGAACTGGTGCGCCGCAAGAGCGCGCTGGAGACCAGCCGCATGCCCGGCAAGCTGGCCGACTGCCGGGAAAAGGACCCCTCCAAGACCGAGATCTTCATCGTCGAGGGCGATTCTGCAGGCGGTTCCGCCAAGATGGGCCGTGACTCGGCTATTCAGGCTATCCTGCCGCTGTGGGGCAAGATGCTCAACGTGGAAAAGGCCCGCGCCGATAAGATCTACGGCAACGATAAGCTGATGCCCGTGGTGCTGGCCCTGGGCTGCGGCATTGGCGAGGAGTTCGACATCTCCAAGCTGCGTTACGACAAGGTGTTCATCATGGCCGATGCCGATGTGGACGGCTCTCACATCTGCACCCTGATGCTGACCTTCTTCTTCCGCTATATGCGGCCCCTCATCGAGCAGGGCCATGTGTATGTGGCCCAGCCGCCCCTGTTCAAGGTGCAGAAGGGCAGCACCATCAAGTATGCCTACAACGACGCCGAAATGGCCGTGCTTTCGCAGGAAATGCCGGGTGCCAAGGTGAACCGCTATAAGGGCCTTGGTGAGATGAACCCGGACCAGCTGTGGGAGACCACCATGAACCCGGACAACCGGGTGATCGTGCAGATCACCATCGACGATGCCGAAAAGGCCGACGAAGCCTTTACCATCCTCATGGGCGACCAGGTGGAGCCCCGCCGCCGCTTTATCGAGACCAACGCCCAGTACGC
>CDZW01016618.1_pt1 | contig 18421 bp, 11 predicted proteins | sample 557511 | NCBI WGS metagenome assembly CDZW01 (sample SAMEA3182067, study PRJEB8094) | gut metagenome | biome: human; feature: gut; material: Stool; isolation source: human stools | place: Canada | collected 2013-03-05 | reverse complement strand
ATGAAATAGAGTTTATAACTCTAAAAATAAAGAGAGGGTTGAGGTTATGAGGAACAACAGAGATAAAGGAGCAATAGTTGTTGAGGCATCTATTGCATTGCCGGTATATGTTTTTGTAATATTCACAATTTTATCAATAGTGAATATATGTTATGCGCAAGCTAAGGTTCAGGTTGCACTTAATTCTGCAGTAAGACAATTTTCTGAAATGACATATGTTGCATATGCTGGGGGAATTGCAGAAACTGGAAGCCCAACTGGTGGTAAATCGTCTGCTACTGCTCAACAAATTAGTACGGAATTAAATGATGCTATGAAGGAATGGGGAGTTAATAATTCAACACTTAGTGAAATGTCTGAGATGATTGGACAGACAAGTTTATCTGGAATCATAAGTAATACGGTATCAACGCTGGCAATAAAAAATCTTTTTGAACGAGAATTTAAATTGTCTAAAAATGGAAGCTCAAGCGGACTGGCAAAGTGGCTAAAAATGGATGGAGAACCAACAGTACATGCCGTGGTAACAGGAAATGATGTTCTGGTAGCCGGGGTTTATTATGAAGTTAATGTAATAAAACTTCTAAACGTTGATGTGAAATTTCAATTCCACAGTGGAACTATCTCATATCTTTGGACTAATGGAAGAAGAAGTAATACTGGAATTGGATCCAAGAAAGATGAGTAGGGGAAATTGTTATGAAAATTAGTTCTTATGTATTGATCAATATAATCACAATATTGGTAAATATTCTAAATCTATATCTGTTTAGATATGAGCACAGTAAAGATGAAAAGAAAGAGAAGGTGGAACATTCAGTAAATAAGGCATTTGTAGTTGCCATGTTTATGATGAATATTTTACTGGCTAATCTAATTATCTATATTTATAGTGGATCGGTTGTTATAAATGTTAAACTTATGATTCTCGTGTCTATGATGTGGCCGATTGCATATATCGATTTTAAAAAGAAGAAAATTCCTAATGACATTTTAAAAATTATGTTGATAGCCAGAGCGATTATCCTTGTGCCAGAGCTTATACTTCTTGGTAATGTGGCACATAGATTGTTTTCTATGTTGATTGCAACTGTTGCTGTGCTAGTGGCCTGTATTCTGTGTTGCCTGATTGTTAAAGGGGCAATAGGAATGGGGGATGTTAAGCTTTTTGGTGTTATGGCGCTATACCTTGGTTTAGAGGGAATTTGGACAGCAATATTCTGTGCATTGGTAGTATCGTTCTTTATTGCGGTATTTTCATTGATAACTAAAAAGGTGAAGAGAAAGGATAATATCCCATTTGCACCGGCAATTTTAATAGGAACTTATTTGTCAATATTTTTGACAGGAATCTAATTAACACAGGAGAGGATAATTATGAAATATAGAGCATTGTTTCCACCGGCATTAACAGGATTATTGATAATATCTGTGTTTTCAACAATGAAAAATAATACGGAATCAGATAACAAGTATAACGATTATATAAAACAGGCGCGAGATGCAGCGGCTTATGAAATATATGTAGATGCTGAAGCGGATTATCTTGAAGCCTTAAAGATGAATAAAAGCCTTGAAATATACAATGAGCTGGCAGAAGTTTATATGGCTGATAATAAGGAAAATGAGGCACAGGATATAGCTAAAACTATGGTGAATACATTTCCATATGAGGGTCAGGCATATACCTTGAGTGCGCAGATATATATGAATTATGAGGAATATTCAGAGATATATACACTTTATAAGAAATATAAGAACAAAGAGCTCTACGATGAGGGTTTAGAGGAAATATATTCGGATATAGAGTGGTTGTATGAACTCGGAAATCAGTATGGAGAGGTTGATACCTTTGCAAATGGTTTGTGTGCGATCACCATGGGGGAAGATGGTGATGGTACATGGGGATATATAAATAGTACAGGAAAAAAGGTAATAGATTGTAAATACAAATATGCTGGTCCATTTATCAATGATATTGCACCTGTAGAGACTGTAAACAATATCTGGTATTTCATTGATATGGAAGGAAATAAGAAAAAGGTACTTAATAAACTAGACAATGTAAAAGGTATTGGATATGTGTGTGACGCTATTCCGGTTTTTAACGGAGAAGTGTGGGCTTATTATACAGATGATCAGAAACTTATATGCGAGGGCTATGACGAAGCTATGGCCATGGCAAATGGCTATGCAGCAGTTAGGAAAGGTAATTCATGGCAACTCATAAATGAGAAAGGGGAAGGTGTAACTGATCAGGTATATACAGATATAGTTGTTGACGATAAAGGCATAGCATATAGAAATAGTTATTTTGCAAAGCAAAATGGCAAATATCGTATGTATGACATAGATGGAAATGTTATTGGTGATGGTGTGTTTGATAATGCAAGATTATTTAATCCGGGAAGCGATTATGCCGCAGTCATGATCAATGGCAAATGGGGCTTTGTTGATGCCTCTGGAAAACAGGTAATTGAACCTGAATATGAGGATGCCAGAAGCTTTGCAAATGGAGTGGCAGCAGTAAAGAAAAATGGTAAATGGGGCTATATAGATAAAAATGATGAAATGGTCATTGAAAATATATTTAGTGATGCCAGAGACTTTAATGATGCAGGAAACGCCCTTGTAGAGGACTGTGGAACATGGCAGATGATAAAACTGCTTAGATACGAGAATTAGTAAAGGAGAGAACACACATGCAGGGATTTACTTATGAAAATCAGGGACAGAATACATATCTTGTATATCAGTTTGACGACAGACCGATAGATACAATGGCTCTTGGTATGCTGACCAACAATAAGATAAAGGGGTTTGCTCCGGCTATATATACAGAGATAGATAATCAGAAATTCATCAAGTACAATGTGTCGTCACATGTAACGCTCAGTAAGCTCTTTATGGGAGATGTCCGCAAGATGCGTCTCCTTAAGACATTCGTCAATATTGTGGATGCAATGCAGATGCTTGATGCGTATATGCTCGATAGAAGAACAATCATGCTGGACAGAGACTACATATATGTGGATGCGTCGACATCAGACGTATCTATGATATGCGTGCCTGTTGTAGATGAGTTTGCTCCTATAGATGAGAGGGAATTCTTTAAAAACATTATTTTCTCTGTCAGCTTTGCGGCAAATGAGAACGGAGACTATGTGGCAAGGATACTTGCTTATTTGAATAGTGTTGAGCTCTTCCAGCTTCAGGATTTCAAGAAGATGCTTGAGGGGCTTATGTCAGAGCAGCCTGCGGTCGGTATGCAGAATGTACAGCCTGCCATGGGTGCTCCTTACACGCAGAACAATCCTTATCAGCAGACTCCTGCGGGAGCTCCGGCACAGCCGCAGATGAATATGAAACCTGCTGTTATGCAGCAGCCGGTTCCACCTGTACAGCCACAGAACAGACCGACAGATATTGGCCAGGAACCTGCTATACAGAATGTATATGTATCCTCTGGGGCGAGTGCAAAGGATATAAAACTGGCAAAAAGAGAGGAAATGCTCAAACAGCAGGAAGAAGAAAGAGCCAGAGAGATGGCAAAGAATCCTATAGCACCGGAGAATGTTGATATGGGATTTGCAGTTCCAGGTATGAGTACAAACCAGTACGCAAGTAAGCCGAAAGCAGCAGCACCTGCAGTGCCCGCAAAGAAAGCATCTAAGGGAAATAAGAATAGCGGTTCATCAGAGGATGACATCTCATTGTTTTATCTGATGCAGCATTACAGCAAAGAAAATAAAGAAAAATATAAAGCGGCAAAGGAGAGAAAGAAGTCAGGGAATACAGCTACAGAGGCTCCTGTTGCTAAGAAGCAGGCGTCAGTGATCAAGCCGATGGCAGCATCAGCAGTTCAGCAACCGCCTGTCAGCAATCCATATCAGGCGGCGCCAGCACAGCCACAGGCACCAGTAATGAATAACCCATATCAGGCAGCGCCGGTACAGCCACAGGCACCAGCAATGGCAAATCCATATCAGACAGCGCCGGCACAGCCACAGGCACCAGCAATGGCAAATCCATATCAGACAGCGCCGGTACAGCCACAGGCACCAGCAATGGCAAATCCATATCAGGCGGCGCCAGCACAGCCACAGGCACCAGTAATGAATAACCCATATCAGGCAGCGCCGGTACAGCCACAGGCACCAGCAATGGCAAATCCATATCAGACAGCGCCGGCACAGCCACAGGCACCAGCAATGGCAAATCCATATCAGACAGCGCCGGTACAGCCACAGGCACCAGCAATGGCAAATCCATATCAGGCGGCGCCAGCACAGCCACAGGCACCGGCTATGAACAGTCCATATCAGACAGCACCGGCACAGCCACAGGCACCAGTTATGAACAATCCATATCCGGCACCACAGATGCCAGCGATGGGCGGAATGCAGGATGACTATGATCAGACAACGCTTATAAAAAATACTGGTAATACGGATGATGCTGGAACAACGGTGCTCAATGCGGCAACAAAGGTTGAGAGACATCCATATTTGTATCAGGTCAAGAATGGCCGAAAGATATACTTAGATAAGAAAACAAACAGAATCGGTAAAAATAGAGAGGTTGTAGACATATGCATAGATGGAAATCCGGCGATCAGCAGATGTCATGCAATTTTCTATAGAGTTGATGATGCCTGCTACATAGAGGATCTTAATTCAACAAATGGAACATTTGTTGATGATCAGCAGATAACAAGTAACTGTAAAACAATGGTTCGTGTAGGTTCAAGAGTGAAGCTGGGCGATGAGGAATTTGAACTTAGATACGACTAAATCTGCCGAAATGGAGGAGAGGGTTTATGAGTTGCTTATTAGTTGTACATAGTGATATCGGAATAAAAAAGAGTACCAATCAGGATTCGGTTCTCGCTGTTAAGGCTGATACGGATATGGGTGAAATTTCACTGATTGCCGTATGTGATGGAATGGGTGGATTTGCTAAAGGAGAATTGGCATCTGCCACGGTTATAAGAGCCTTAAATGACTGGTTTGCCAACAGATTAACCTATCTGGTTGGCAGCGGATTCAGCGATGACGGTGTGCGCAGGGAATGGAATGATCTGTTAAAAAAACAGAATGAAATAATAAAAGCATATGGAGCAGTAAATGGAATAAGTCTGGGTACTACGATTGTGGCTGCATTATTTTACGGTAACCGGTATATCATATGCAATCTGGGGGATTCCAGAGCATACAGATTGAGCAATGGAATAGAGCTTATAACAAAAGACCATTCATATGTTCAGAGAGAGATAGATGCGGGAAGAATGACAGAGGCGGAAGCAGAGGTAAGTCCTCAGCGAAGCGTAATATTGCAGTGTATAGGTGCTTCGGATGATATATTTCCCGATTTCTTTTCAGGAACTACCAGTCCTGGTGACAGCTTTGTTCTGTGCTCCGACGGTTTCAGACACAAAATAGGCATGAACGAGATATATAAATACCTGAACGCCGGAATGACTCCGGATGAGGTGAGAATGAAGAATAATATGGAATATCTCACAGAGCTCAATAAATACAGGGCAGAGACGGACAATATATCAGTTGCAATGGCGAGAATAGTATCATAGGAGGGGAGCGCTATGCTTGAGATAGGTTCTCTTGTAGATGGAAAATATAAGATCCTGAACAAAATCGGACAGGGCGGTATGAGTGTTGTATACCTTGCCATGAACGAGAAGGCAAATAAGCAGTGGGCGATTAAGGAGGTCCGAAAAGATGGCAAGAAGGACTTTGACGTAATACGGCAGGGGCTTGTTGTAGAGACGGACATGCTTAAAAGGCTAAAGCATCCGCATTTGCCGAGTATAGTCGATGTTATAGATGGAGATGGTACCTTCCTTATAGTTATGGATTATATCGAAGGTAATCCTTTAAATGTTCTGGTCAATGAACAGGGAGCCCAGTCGCAGGAGGACGTGATCGATTGGGCAAAACAGTTGTGTGATGTGCTTGGATATCTTCACAGCAGAACACCGGCTATTATTTATCGAGATATGAAGCCGTCCAATGTAATGCTAAAGCCTGACGGCAATGTTATGCTTATTGATTTTGGTACTGCCAGAGAATACAAAAATAAGAACATGGTGGAGGATACAACCTGTCTTGGAACTCAGGGATATGCGGCTCCGGAGCAGTTTGGAGGGCATGGTCAGACTGATGCCAGAACGGATATTTATTGCCTGGGAGCAACTATGTATCATCTGGTTACTGGTCATAATCCGGCTAAACCTCCATATGAGATGTATCCGATAAGACAGTGGAATCCGAAGCTTTCATCAGGACTTGAAGAGATAATTCTAAAATGTACCAGAAAGAACCCTGATGATAGATATCAGTCATGTAGTGAATTGATGTATGCGTTGGAGCATTACAACGAGCTGGACATTACATATAAGAAATCACAGAAAAGAAAAATGTTCGGATTCGCAACGGCGGTTGTGTTGTCGGCGGCGCTCTTTGGTACAGCAGGATATATGAATTACAAAGAGAAATCTTACAAGAGTCAGAACTTTGATACGTATTATACATATGCGGGTACGGCGACATCGGAATCGGAGTTTAAAGACATGGTTAGCAATGCTTTAAGCCTGGATGATACTTCACCTGAGACATATGATCTTATACGTACTAAGTATCTTGAATATTTTGAGAATGGACAGCCTCAGGGTTCTGGGGATAAATCGATAACATTCAATGAGCTCAACAGTATAAAGGAACTGATTGAAAAGGATGGACATCTGGATAATTTCAAAAAAGCAGATCCTCTTGAATATTACAATTTCTGTTACAATCTCGGACTTAATTTGTGGGCATATATGAATAACGGAAGCTCCGACGCAATAGCGTGGTTTAGCAAGGTTGAACCATATTCGGATGGAAATAAAAACAACAATAAGAATGCGTCAAATGCAAAACTTTTCATAAGGCTTGGAGGATATGTGAATTCTTCAGGTGGAAGCGGAGTGGATATATTTGATGAGGATGTAGATTATTCTGCCGAGTGGGATGATCTGGTAAGCTTGTATGACCTCACGATATCACAGGATGACAATTATACTGATGATAAATTCAAAGCGTATACATATCAGCTTATTCTTAACCAGATTGTTGCAAAGGCAAGGGAATATAACGGTTATATAGATGCGTCCCAAATGTATGAAATGATAGACAACATAGAGACACAGGTAAAGGGTGCTTTGGTGGAGGTTGTCGGTAACAGCTATGATGGAGTGTTTGACAGCCTTATAGATACAGCGCGGGGAAAGGTGAACAGTGCAGTCACCGGATCAGGTAAGACTGGGGGTGAGAAGTAATGTCACTTAGTGTAGATGAGATAGAACGTACCATGAATACATATCATACAGCGTGGCTTGTGTGTATGATAGCGGCATGTGTATTTCTTGTTGCAGCGGTTGTATTGTTTATTGTGTTTCGTATTCCAAGGGTGTTCATGAACCTCACAGGTATTGAGAGAAAACGCCAGATCAAGGAGATCACGGAGAATGTCGGAACAGAGGCACAGACTGCACGGCATAAGTCGGTACAGAAAAGAAAAACTGTACAGCCTGAGCCACCTGGTGTTCAGCAGAATAGTGCATACCAGATGAATGCCGGACAAATGCAGACGACAATGCTGGCGGGGCAGAATTCGAGTAACATTGATTCGACTGTCAAGCTGGCAAATTCTGAAAACACTGTATTGTTATCAAACAATGGCGGTGGTGCAGGGGCGACTGATGTTCTGGTTGCCAAAGCAAAGCCGGAGAAGTCAACAAGAAGCAGTGTGTTCAATATAACGCAGCAGATAATTCTGATTAATACAGAAGAAATCATATAAGTATAAGAGAGGAGCAAAGAGAAATGAGAAAATCAAGGTTTTTTAAAGCGTTGATGGCATGGACACTGGTTGTGATTATGATAACCGCAAATGCAGGAAGTGTACTTACATCAAGAGCAGTAGAGAGCACACCTGTATCTCAGGACGGACAGGATGGGCAGAGCCAGAAGGATCAGCTCAAAGAGCCTGCTTCAGAAGAATTTAAAAAACCGGCAGGAGTCGGTGATATCACATTTATACAGAATGAGATCAAAAGCGGGCTTGGACAGGTTACAACGGGCTTGAGGGTAGCCATAGACAATGGAGAAGAATTCAAGAATAGTGTTGATAAGGTGGAGTTCTGGATAGGGTCTATATGTGCAAGCTGTATTCACACTAAAGATTATGTGGATGAAGAATATTATGATTTTGATTTATTGGGTTCCCAGTTGAAAGCCGGGGATGAGCTGAGTGTCAGATTCTATCCGTTTCAGGGTGATTTTACTGCATGGACCGGCAATGTTGATTCAGATATAAATATAATACATGGAATTGACAGAGCATATGTATCTGAGGATAACGGCAGCTATAAGCTTAATATAAACACAAGCTTTGAGGGCAAAAGAAAATACAGTGTAGATATAATTGGAACAGATGATGGAAAGTCTCTTGCGGGACAGCCATATGAGCTTGTTACATCAGATGGAACAAGTGAAATAGAGCTCAGTTCAATTGTAAAGAATATCTCGGAAAAGAATTTCTATGTGAAAGTATCCGGTATAGATGCTTATGGAAACGCATTGGCAGAGGTAACTACAAAAGTTGTGACGAATTCGACATATCTTACGGTTAAGTATCCTGACAATGTAGAGATTTTAGCTGTCAGCGGAAAAAATGACCAGACAGCTATAGATGGCAGATATACTCTTTTAAAAAATCAGAAGATAACATTAAAAATAAAGGCAAATTCACCAAAGCCAATTATAAGCAGTATAACTGACAATGGAAATAACCTGGCATTTACTTCAACAGCTTCTGGCAAATCTGACAGCACGGTGTATTCTCAGACGAGCGTAGATATAGCTTTTGATGGAAATAATCATGAAGTTCAGATTGAGACTTCCGATGCACAGGGCGAGGGAGTATTGTCCTTTGCAAAGAATATAAAGAGTAACGAGTTCTATCCTACATATAAATATACTGCATTTTTCACAACGAGAAACGTGAAACCGGAGAATGCAATAGATGAGTATAGCGTGAAATTTAGCTCTGACTCTGCTGCAATAGAGTCGATCAATGCAAAAACCGGAGTATTCACAATTGCGGAGGATGCTCAGGAGAATTCTACATTTGAGATTAAGGCAACATACAAAATATGTGATACTGAGAAGACGGTTTCTATCAAGGGAACGGTGAAGTATGGTCAGTTTGACAATTTCAATTATGTATATGTAGATAAAAACAACACCACTTACCCGACAATGGTTGACAACAGCTATGTGTGGATGAATAGGCCGGTATTCCTCCGACTGGGCTTTGATACTGATAAGGTTGTATCCTATAAGGTAAATGATGGCGCATATACATCAATAGGAGACTCATCTCAGAAAGATATATATGCAGACGACAGTAACAGCTATTTTGAAAAGGAAACTAAAGTAAATATTACAACCAAAGCAATAGGTGATAACAAAAATCAGGATTCCTCTACGGATAAGAATAATTTCAAGTATAAGAAGGATGAAGTCCCTGTATATGTTGATCTCAATGCTCCTGAAGCAAAGGTTTCATACATGAAATTTTATGCAAAGAACTCAACAGAAATTCAGATAGACAATGCATCTGAGAAAATACCTGAGGCATATAAGAAGGTTGTGACACTTGACATATCCGATCCAGAGTCAGGCCTTGTTGACAAGGTTGTGTATTCGGATCACGAGCTGACAGATATCGATGTAAATAATACGACTACGGACAGTGTAAATAAGATATTGAGTAAGTACAGTAATCAGACAATATCCGTCAATTCAGGAAGAGCAGAGCTTACAGTTACTGCAGATAAGAATCCAAGCAATGACGCTCGGAATACGTATTATTTCTATACATTTGACAAATCCGGAAACTGTACTATGATCACCTGTGATATTGGTGCACTTCCACAGATAAAGGGTGGCGCAGTCAAGTATAAAAATGAGCTTAAGGATGGTTTTACAAAGGCTGGAAACAGTGTTTATTTCACAGTAAATGGTTCATTTGGAATATATGAAACAGATGTGGATAAGGAGTATGGCTCAGATACAGCTTATATCAAGTTCTATTACGTTAAGGCTGGAAATCAGAACAACAAGATTGCAATAGATAATATAAGTGTATCAGAAAATACAGAGCAGGGAGCATATGACGTAACAGGAACATTTGATATACCTAAGGGTAGTGATGCTGATGGCGTATACGATGTGTATATGGATGTTCAGGATGCTGCAGGAAATAAGCTGGATAATATGCTTCATGCACATTTTACAGTAGATAACACTGCTCCTGTACTGACTGCGAACAAGGAGTTTGGAGACAGCAGCTATACATATCTTAACGCATCAAGTAATAGCGCATGGGGAGTAAAGGCTGTTGAGAACAATCTTAAAAGTATAAGTGTAGAGAGCGTTGATATTGCTAATGTTGGCGACTCATCAAAGAGCGCAGAGGATATCAAGAAGATCGTAACAGATACATTTACATATCCGGGTCAGGCCACACAGTTTGTCAAGAACAATGATGGCACATACAGTACCGGAAGCTGCAAGATTCCTGCTGAGGCAAAGTATACAGTAAATCTTAAGGCTGAAGATGTTGTGGGTAACATATGCAGGCTGTCTATGAGATTTTATTATGACAAGACATCAGCCAATATATCCGGTTTTTCTGTTAAGCCGATGTCTGACGATACAAAATACGAGGATTATAAGTCCTTCTCCAATGGAGCAATCCAGTTATCATTCAGTGCAAATGATGATGTCAGTGGAGTAGGAAAGGTTGTCATTGATTTTGAATCGGCAGATAAAAAGAACAGTGACACAATTGATTCTGAGGTATGGACATGCGGATCAGGAGAGAAGCTAACTAAGGCGTTTACCAAGCTTATAGACAAGAACTTTAAGGGTAAAATAAACATAACTGTATATGATGTTGCAGGCAATAAGGCATATCAGAGCAAAGAGGATGTGACAAAGTATTTTGGTGTAGTCAGAGAGGACAGTAATCTTCATGAGAGAACGTCATCTGTGGATATCACTGAGAACAGTTCAATTGCAACAAAATATGGTAACGTATATTATTATGGCAAGGATGAGAATGTAAGCCTGTCAATAAAGGCAAATGATGATTTCTCGGGAATAAAGAATGTTGTGCTTAAGGACAATGGAAACGTTCAGACTCTATGTGATAATACTGATAAAACATCCATTAAGGCAAAGTTCAGTGGATCATACACGATAGGTTCCGCAGAAGAAAACGAGGGAGAGCACCGTGTGATGGCAACGCTCACTGATAATGCGGGAAACGTAATTACATCTGGTGTATATCGCAGATATGTGATTGATACCATAGCTCCAGTTATAAGCTGTACATATGATTCAAATAATGACTCAAACTTCTACAACAGGGCAAGAACGGCACATATCAGAATTGATGAAGTGAATTTTGATCCTGAAAAGGTTACTGTGTCAGTGTCTAAGAATGGTGTTGTGACTAAGCTTAAGAATAACTTCAGTAAGGATGGTAATACATATGTAATGGACTATGTATTCTCAGACGATGCAGATTATATTCTTACAGTTACATGTCGAGATAAGGCTGATAATAAGGCAAATGATTATTCGTCAGGAAAGTTCACAGTGGATGCGACAGCACCTGTATTGGAGGTTTCGTACGATAATAACAGTGCTCAGAATGGCACATATTACAATGCATCCAGAACGGCTACAATAAGGGTTGAGGAGCATAACTTTGATGCTTCACGAGTTAATATAGCTGTAACATCGGAGGATGGAACATCCGCAGCTCCGGGAGCAAGTGGATTTACATCAAATGGTGATACGCACGTTGCGACAGTCAATTTCTCTGCAGATGGAAAGTTCCGTATAAGGGTAAGCGCAACAGACAGTGCGGGAAATACTGCATCAAATACAGTTGATGATTCATTTACCATTGATATGACTGCTCCTGAGATTAGCATATCGCAGGTAGAAAAGGATGGAGTATACACAGATGAGGTATCGCCGGTTATATCTGTAACGGATACAAACTATAACAAGGATGGCATATCAATAAGTGTGACCGGCACAAGAGGCGAAGCTGGCAGTGATGATGTGGCATACAGCGCCGAGACGGTTTCAAATGGTGAGAAATATTCATATTCTAACTTTAAACAGAGCGAGAATGTTGATGACAATTATACTCTGGTTGTGACTGCTAAGGATATGGCTGGAAATGAAACAAGTCAGGAAATAGGATTTAAGGTAGATAGATTTGGATCTTATTTCGTACTTGGAAAGGCTGCAAAGGCAAGCGTCGACAGATATTATACGAATCTGAGCGATGGTGACATAGTTATAGATGAGTATAATGTTGCCGGTTTTGCGGATTCTGATGTGTACTATACAGTTGGCGACAAGGTAGTAAACCTTGAGAGCAATGAGTATACAGTCAAGGAAGACAAGCCGTCAAATGGATGGAACAAGCGTTCATTTACAATTCCTGCTGATACCTTCAAGGACGAGGGTGTGTACAGTATAGTTATCCATACCAAGGATGCAGCGGGAAAAGAAACAGATAATGAAGTAAAGAATGCTGCGGTCAAGTTCTGTATAGATAGAACAGCACCGGAGTATCATGTAGCTGGTGTTGAAAATGGTGCTGTGTATGAGAATACGGATTCTGTAAGTGCATCGGTTTCATTCCATGATAATCTTGCGCTGGGATATGCGGACATCACGGTTGACGGAGTCAAGACGAGATATGAAGCTAAGGACATTGAAAAGCTCGGCGGAGAGGTTAAGCTTGACGATATAAAGGCATCTGCAAAGAAGCACACAATAGTTGTGGAATGTTTTGATGCAGCAGGTAATGGCGCATCGGATAATGGTTCAGAAATAACATTTACTGTATCGAGTAATGCTATTCAGACGGCTATGGCTGAGGCTGGCAGCATCTCATGGATCATTATACTGATCATAGTTATTGTGGTATTGATTATTGCGGGAATAGTTATATTCCTTGTAAGAAAGAAAAAGAAGGATAATAACTAAGTTATTGGTATGGGCAAAGGGGATAGTCACATCTCCTTTGCCCATTATATATAAAAAAACTCATTAAGCATCATTTCCCCCAAAAATATGTTGACTAATAACTCTCAATGATATAGAGTAATGATTGCATTTATAGATATTAGAAAAACGCTCTTATTCAGAATGGTGGAGTCAGAAGGGACGAAGAAGCCATGGCAACCCCGATGTGTTCGGAAGGTGCCGACCTGAGCGACGCAGAGATGTAGGAGATACAGGCTTTGTGCTCGAACAATGAGAGGCTTGACAGACACGATCAAACCGCTCATACGAAGCGGTTTTTCTTATGTACAAAAAGGAAAGGAAGTAGTATGGAAAGAAGATTATTTACATCGGAATCAGTAACAGAAGGACATCCTGACAAAATCTGTGACCAGATATCAGATGCAGTGCTTGACGCACTGATGGAGCAGGATCCAATGAGCCGTGTGGCATGTGAGACATCCATCACGACAGGTCTTGTGCTTGTCATGGGAGAGATCACAACCAACGCTTATGTGGATATTCAGAAGATCGTTCGTGAGACGATCAGAGAGATCGGATACGACAGAGCAAAGTACGGATTTGACTGCGATACATGCGGCGTTATCACAGCCATAGACGAGCAGTCATCAGATATTGCCATGGGAGTTGACAAGGCACTCGAGGCAAAGGAGCACCTCATGAGCGAGGATGACATCGAGGCGATCGGTGCCGGAGATCAGGGTATGATGTTCGGATTTGCAACAAATGAGACACCTGAGTACATGCCATATCCAATAGCACTTGCCCACAAGCTTGCAAGAAAGCTCACAGAGGTAAGAAAGAACGGAACACTCCCATACTTAAGACCGGACGGTAAGACACAGGTAACAGTTGAGTACGATGAGAATGACAAGCCTGTAAGACTTGATGCAGTCGTTCTCTCAACACAGCATGGAGAGGAAGTCAGCCAGGAGCAGATCCACGCTGACGTTAAGAAGTATATATTCGACGAGGTTCTTCCACAGGAGCTCATCGATGAGAATACCAAGTTCTTCATCAATCCAACAGGAAGATTCGTAATAGGTGGACCAAATGGAGACAGTGGTCTCACAGGACGTAAGATCATCGTTGACACATACGGCGGATATGCCCGTCACGGCGGCGGAGCCTTCTCAGGCAAGGATTGTACCAAGGTAGACCGTTCAGCGGCTTATGCGGCCCGCTACGTGGCTAAAAACATAGTTGCAGCAGGTCTGGCTGACAAGTGTGAGATACAGCTCTCATACGCTATCGGTGTTGCAAGACCTACATCCATCATGGTAGACACATTTGGCACAGGAAAGCTTTCAGATGAGAAGCTTGTCGAGATCATTAGAGAGCACTTTGACTTAAGACCAGCAGGTATCATCAAGATGCTTGACCTCAGAAGACCTATCTACAAGCAGACAGCAGCTTACGGACACTTCGGAAGAACAGATCTTGATCTCCCATGGGAGAAGCTGGACAAGGTGGATGTGCTGAAAGCATACTTATAAGCAGATTAAAAAAATTCAGACAAATATAAAAGCACATGTATCAGATTGAAACTGATACATGTGCTTTTTGTATATCACGTTATTCCGTGAGTATTAATCTTTGTATTTCTTTGCGGATTCAAGTGCCGCATCTATCTCGTCGAGGGATGCCTGGATCTTGCTCTCCGTACTCTCCGTATCCTCTTTGACGTCAAATGCTGAATCTATAGGCTCGCTGTCATCGGCGACATCCTCAAATGCAGTGTCGTCATAGTCGTCAGTGTGGATGACATCGTCCTCATCAGGAGATACCTGATTGTCGTAATCGGAGTCTGCGTAACTCTCGTGGATAACCTCGTTGTCCCCAGGGAAGAGCGCCTTGTTGTTGATGGTGGGCACCTCGCTATTGTCGTGGTGAGGCATTCTGACGTGTTCAGCGGCTTTTGCGGAAGGCTCGGCAGCTTCTGATGTTTCATTTGCTGTGCTTTCCTTCTCCTCGTTGTCCTTCTTCAGCTTGTCTATCTGAGCCTCGTAATCAGCGATGAGACCCTTGAGTGAGACAGCAAGGATGATGATGACAACGACCAGTATCACAAGAACTATGATGGCTATGAGCATTATTACGAACTTGTGCTTGTCTATGAAGCTGGACAGCGAATCCGTCTCCTCGATGAGATCCGTTGCGTCAAGGAAAGTTCCTTCATTTGGATTGAAGAAATACCAGCCCTGGTGTCCGTCGTTTGTTGCTGCGTAGAGGAGAACGGTGTTGGAACTGCTTCCCTTCATATAAGCTCTGATGTCCGTGTCGTTCAGGTTGATCTTCACTGGAAGATATCCGGTTGGCACTGAGACTGAATTAGGCTTTGGAATGATGTTATAAGTGTTGTTGTTTGAGTGAACGCTTACAAGGGTATCTGCAGGTGCGGATGCGTTCTGATCTGCCTCTGTGAGTGTTCCTACCTCATCCTCAGTAACAACAGGCTTGGTCTCGCTGTCGATCAATGCAAGAGGTGTTGCAGGCTCGGCTTCTGAACCGGTATCGCTGACAGTAGATGAAGCTGCTTCGGTGGAAGCGGCGGCTGACTTGTCGCTGATGGTTACCGAGTTGTATGACGGTGTCATGTCTATCGACTCTTCTGTGTCGGAGATGACCTCAACTGCTGATGTCTCTATGCTGGCAGTTCCGCTCGCAATGGCGGTAAATGTAAATGTTGCTGTCATTGCATCTCCAGGCTTTACATTTGCCTGGGAGTAGCTTACGGTGCCCTTAGATTCCACGGTGCCGCCGCTCACAGCCTTGAGCAATGTGGAATCATATGTGATATTGTAGCTGTAGCTTGATAAAGCCTGATCGGCTGCGTTTATACTTACCTTGATCTCCACGGTATCGCCAACAACGACCGTGGTGGATGGAACCTCAACACTAAATGCGACTGTAGCGGCATAAGTGGTATGAAGCATGAAAAGCATCATAGTCAACACACATGCAACTTCTGTCATAAACGTTCTAAAGCTAAATCTTGTAGTCCTCATAATATTCATATACGGTTATCCACCGAGTCCTCCTTATCCTCTGTTAATTATTATGGTGTAAGTACGTGTAGCTTTACTCTGGGATTTACATACTATCTTAAATGTATTCTTTCTCGATTTCAGGGTTTTTGTTCCCGTTCCGCTCACTGTGGAGTAGCTGCTTACAGGTGAAGCGTTTATTGTCACACTTGATACAGATGAGCGCACATTTACCGTGTACTGTGTAGTGCTGCTTATTGCAAATGTAGGTGACAGCTTCTTGCCGCTTACAGAGAGTGTTTTCAGGTAGTTGTTCTGGTTGCCCGGATTAGCCGCAGGCATCTTCATTGCTGTGCTTGGCATATTCTTGTAAACAGGTATGGCAAATGTTATGGCCTTGTTGAGTGCTCCTGAAGACTTGTAGGCATCATATACCTTCCATGCCTCTGTTGTAGGGGCCTGTACATTTCCCATGTACTGATGCCAGTACAGGCAGTCTGTGTAGGTTACGTTGAACTTCTGAGTATACAGAGTGTTCTGACCCTTGTTGATGTAGGACTCTCCGATATACATCGCACCGCCGATTATTGATTTGGCAGGTGTTGTCCATGGCCTGTTGTACGATGTGCCCGATGAAGCCCATCTCAGACCGTTTGTTATAGCGTTGCCTGATGCACTCTCAAATGCACCGATATTGTAGAAGTTATATATGCCGGGATATGTGGCATTCTTACCGTTTGTTCCCGAGGTTATCGAGCCTCCGACCTCCTGCTTGATACGTGAAGCAATGTGGTAAGGGCTGACGCCGGATTTCTGTGCTGCGGTGATTATCATGGACGAATATGTGGTGGTCGAACCGGTTGGGTGCGCATTGTGCATAAACGAACCAGATAATATAGCCTCAACTCCTGACTTTGTCTGTGATGAGTCGTATGACAGCTTTTCAAATGCGAACATGGAGCTTGCGGATGACATATATGTTCTCGGATCGAGGTAATACTTTACAAGATCGTCCGAGGCTGCAAACCATGTTGAACCATCATATGATGAGTAGGAGTCTGTCTTGTAGTTGTATCCAACGGTCTGTGATCTCCAGCCGTAGTTAGGACTGTAAGATGTACAGTTTACAAGGTTGTTGACACGTCCCTGTACGTTGACCTCGTTCTTGACCACGTCGTTCCAGTTAAGGTTGGTGTGTACCGCCTTGAATATCCAGTTTGGGTGCTCCGCATGGAGCTTTCTGAGAAGCACCTTGTAGCTCTCAGGGAAGTTCTGGGCGGATAATTGCTTTTCAAATGCTGCATCCGATGTCTGGTTACCGTCAGGTTCCTTGTATGTTCCCATTGTGATGAGCGATGAGGAGATAAATCCTGTATACTTCTTGCTGCTGTATGTGAGGTTGACCTTGTACCATGACTTGTTGGATGTATCAGTCACGGAGAGTGCCTGTCCCTTCATGAGCATGATCGCGCTTCCGTTGTAGGTTATAGGTGTACCCGCTGCCGTCTGGCGGAAGTATACATAGTCTTCATTCACGTAACCGCTCTTGGCTGCCTGAGCCGCTGTGGTAGGCTGCTGTGTAGTAGCCTTGGTCGTGGCCTTTGTTGTGGCTGAAGTGGAGTCGATCACGATGAACTTGGAATATACATAACCGGTGTAGCGCTTCTTCTTATATGTAAGCTTGACTTTGTACCATGTCTTGTTGGAAGTGCTCAGTACGGTCATGCTCTGACCGCCCATGAGCATGATCGGCGATCCGTTATACTTCAGCGGCGTGCCGTTTGGCGTTTTTCGGAAATATACATAGTTTTCATTTTTTCGAAGGTGAGCCTTCTTGGCGGTTGTCCTTGTTACCTTGATAAATGCGGAGTACACATAACCGGTGTAGCGCTTCTTCTTGTATGTAAGCTTGACCTTGTACCATGTCTTGTTGGAAGTGCTCAGTACGGTCATCTTCTGACCCTTCCTGAGGAGTATGGCCGAGCCGTTATATTTTATAGGCGTGCCGTTTGGTGATTTGCGGAAATACACGTAGTCAGACGTGAGAGTTCCCGTGGTCGCGGCTTCTGCGTGATTGTTTCCCACATACAGTCCGGTCACCGCGATGCAGACGACCGCCCAAATAAGCATTACGATAGAAATAGTAGTCCGGGTTCGTTTAGTATTGATATCCATAGTAACCTCCATTTTTCATAAAACAAATCTATATATAAAATAGTATTTATGACAAAATTACATCAGTCTAAGTTTACC
>CDZW01021981.1_pt1 | contig 18516 bp, 13 predicted proteins | sample 557511 | NCBI WGS metagenome assembly CDZW01 (sample SAMEA3182067, study PRJEB8094) | gut metagenome | biome: human; feature: gut; material: Stool; isolation source: human stools | place: Canada | collected 2013-03-05 | reverse complement strand
AATTTCGATATGCTGTTCTTGCTTTATCCGTTTCATTAGCACTGTTAACGTTAAAGCAAAAGACCAGAGTTGTAAAGCCTTTTGGCTAAATAACTCTGGTCTTTTTTGTTGGGGCGTGTGCAACAGCCCCATTTTTCCTTTTTTAGGAAGCCTAGACAGATTATCTATATTTCATTTACAATTCGTCCCACTTTATGGTATACTATTTCCATCTTACGAAAGCACCAGGGGCTGCCGCAGCCCTTGCTCTGTTTGCAGGAGGTGTGCCCCATGCACTCGTTATTGATCCTGGTCCTGATCCTGGACGCTCTCATCGCCATTTCCTCGATGCTGAACCTGGTAAATATGGTCCGGGTCAACCTGCTGGTGGAAGAAAAGCAGGCCCAGGCCCTTACGGTGCAGCTGGTGCGCGTGTGCAAGACAGGCGCTGGCAAGGGTGGGCTGCTGTCCTCCTGGTTTGGGGTGTACGCCTGCCCCGGGGAGATCGGCACTGGTGAGTTTACCTCCACCAACCCCTACGGCAGCCCAGAGGCCGTGCCCAAAGCCACCACGGTGGTGCCCATGAAGGCCTCCGGGGTGCTGGAGCACTGCGATATCGGAGCTCACCTGGGCCGTCGTCTGGTGCCGCTGTGGCTTACGGCAGGAGGTTTTTCTCTGCTGCTGGCAGCGTTTATCCGCCTGTAAGGCATTTTCTCTGGACTTTTCGGCGTAGTGCCGACGGCCTGCCTGCTGACCCACAGGCGGACCGCCAGCACAGCGCCGGGAAAACATAAGTATAAAGGAAGGCAATTATGGAACTACTGAAACTACTTGGCATTGTCATCGTCATCGCTGGCTTTGCACTGAAGCTGGACTCCATTCTGGTCATTCTGGTGGCAGCCGTTGTGACTGCACTGGTTGGCGGTCTGGGCCCGGTCACCCTGCTGGAAACGCTGGGCAGCACCTTTGTGGCAAACCGCAGCATGGCCATCTTCATCATCGTGATGCTGGTCACCGGCACGCTGGAGCGCAACGGCCTGCGTGAAGCAGCCGCTGCCCTGATCGGCAAGTTCAAGGGTGCCACCTCCGGCCTGGTCATCGGCATCTACGGCGTGATGCGCTCGATCTTTGCAGCCTTCAACGTGGGCTTTGGCGGCGTGGCCGGTTTTGTGCGCCCCGTCATCATGCCCATGGCCGAAGGTGCCATTGTGGCACAGGGCTATGAGCCCAATGAGGAGCATGTCGAGGAGCTGAAGGGTATGGCTTCCGGCATGGAGAACATCACCTGGTTCTTCGGTCAGGTCCTGTTCGTGGGCGGCTCCGGCGGCCTGCTGGTGCAGAGCACTTTGGCCGGCCTGGGCATCGAGGTGGAGCTGGCCCAGCTGGCTGCCATCGAGATCCCCGTGTGCATCATTGCCACCGTGGTCGCCATCGTATTCTATGTGATCAAGGATCGCAAGATGATCCAGAAGTACTATAAGTAAGGGAGGACAGAAGAATGAGCTTTTTTATGAGTGCTGATTACAGCCTGTCCACCAAGGTGATGGAGATCATCTACTTTATCATCGGCCTGCTGTGCATCTACTGCGGTGTGAAGAACCTGAAGGATAAGGAGAACCCGGAACCCATGGGCACCTTTATCTTCTGGGCCGTGCTGGGCGTCGTGCTTGCCCTGGGCCGCTGGCTGCCCTCTCTGGTGAGCGGCATCCTGGTGGTGGTGATGTGCATCCCCGCCATCCTCAAGAAGGTCAAGAAGGGCGCTGTCTCTGCTGCCACCAAGGCCGAGACCGAGGCCACCTATGAGAAGATCGGCATGAAGATCTTTGTCCCCACCCTGAGCATCGGCATGCTGGCCGTCATCTGCGCCATCACCGGCCTGGGCATCGGCCTGTCCGCCTTGAACGGCGTGGCTCTGGGCGTTCTCGTGGCCATCATCCTGCTGATGATCATGAACCGCGACAACAAGCCCTCCACCTTCCTGAACGATTCCGAGCGCATGCTGTCCACCGTGGGCCCCCTGTCCATGCTGCCCATGCTGCTGGCCTGCCTTGGCTCTGTGTTTACCGCTGCCGGTGTCGGCGATGTGATCTCTGACCTGGTCAGCCACATCATCCCCGAGGGCAATGTGAACGCCGGTATCGTGGTGTACGCCATCGGCATGATGCTGTTCACCATGATCATGGGCAACGCCTACGCCGCCATCACCGTGATGACCGTGGGCATCGGCTACCCGTTCGTGCTGGCCCACGGCGCAAACCCGGTGGTCATCGGCATGCTGGCTTTGACCTGCGGCTTCTGCGGCACCCTGTGCACCCCCATGGCTGCAAACTTCAACACCGTGCCCGTGGCACTGCTGGATATGAAGAAGCCCATGGGCGTCATCAAGAATCAGGTCCCTGTCGCCATCATCATGATGGTGGTCCAGATCGTGATGATGATCCTCCTGAAGTGATTTTTTTGTTAGATCGAGTGATTCAATGGAACAGGCAATTCAGCACGGAGCCGATATCATTATTCGCGACTGGGTCCGGCTCCGTGCAGGCGAACGCATCCTGATCGTATCCAGCCAGAAGTATGCTGTCGAGGTGGCGGCCATGCAGCAAGCCGCACAGGCGGTGGGCAGCGTGGCAGATGTGTTGATGCTGGACGACCTGCACGAGCAGGTGGGCCAGTATTTCGATGACCGCGAGGACGCCTTTGACCCCTACAACGCCGTGATCGGTGCTGCCGAGTATTCCCTCATCACCACACGGGCCGTCAAGCGGGTCATCGCCCGCCGCAACCGGTTTTTGTCGCTGCCGCTGAGCACCAGCAACGGGCAGTCCCTGCTGAGCTACGACTTCCTGAACATGAGCCTGCCCAAAAGCAGGATCATGGCCAGCATCATCATGGCCTGCTACCAGAACGCCAGCCACATCCATGTGACCACGGAGCTTGGCACAAACCTGGATTTCAACATCGAGGGGCGTGTGCCCGGCTTCTTCAACGGCTGCTGCCACGACGGCAAGGGCCTTTCCTCTGCCAGCGTGGAAGTGTATGTGGCACCGGTGGAGAGCGACACCAACGGCACCCTGATCCTGGACGGCTCCATGGGCTATATCGGCATCGTGGACAGCCCCGTGCGGGTGGAGCTGCGCGGCGGCCGCATCGTGGAGATCGAGGACAATGCCAGCGGCAGGCGGCTCAAGCAGTTTCTGGCCCGCTTCCACGACCCGGAGAACATGGTGGTGGCGGCGGAGTTTGGCATCGGGCTCAACACCCACTCCCGCTGTGCAGGCAACTGCTACATCGAGGACGAATCCACCTATGGCACCTTCCACATCGGGTTCGGGCGCAACATTGCGCTGGGCGGTGTGCAGGATGCTTCCGGCCATTACGATCTGGTCACCCACGCTCCCTGCATCTATGTGGACAACCGCATGATCATGGATCACGGACAGCTCACCGTTCTGGAGCCGTCCATTTATATCTGAGAATCGAGGCTTTTTACTATGAAGATTCTGCTCACTGGTTTCGACCCCTTTGGCGGCGAGACCGTCAACCCCGCTTTTGAGGCGGTAAAGCTGCTGCCCGACACCATCGCCGGTGCCGAGATCGTCAAGCAGGAAGTGCCCACCGAGTTCATCCGTGCCGGTGAGGTGCTGGAAGCTGCCATTCAGGCAAACCAGCCCGATGTGGTCATCTGCATCGGTCAGGCCGGCGGCCGCTCCGCCATCACCCCGGAAAAGGTGGCCATCAACCTGATGGACGGCCGCATCGCCGACAACGCCGGTTATCAGCCCATCGACGTGACCATCCAGGAGGACGGCGAGACCGCCTACTTCACTTCTCTGCCCGTGAAAGCCATGGTGCAGAACATCAAGGACGCAGGCATCCCCTCCGCCCTGTCCTACACTGCAGGCTCCTATGTGTGCAACTACCTGATGTACACCCTGCTGTACCTCATCGACAGGAAGTACCCCAACATCCGGGGCGGCTTCATCCATGTGCCTTACGCCATGGAGCAGGTGGTCAACAAGCCCCTGGGCACCCCCAGCATGGACCTGCACCAGATCGCCCGCGGCCTGGAGAAGGCCGTGGAGGCCGTTGTGAAGAACGACGCCGACCTGGCTGTGGACATGGGCACCACCCACTGAGCATCCCCGCAGAGCCCTTCAAGGCACCCGCTGTGCATCCGCATGGCGGGTGCTTTTTTGTGGACGCTGGCGCGACAGCTCCCTGTACGCTTGCGGGAAACCGGAACAGGACGATTTAAAATGGCTCCGCGTGCGCTGCGCCATAATTAGAGGAAATATTATTTTTTATTGCAACTCCGGAAAATCTGCGGATTTTCCGGAGTTGCCTTTTCACCAGAGGGGTCATGGCGGGGAGTGGCATCTGATACCGGAATGACATCGCACCGGGAGGGACGTTACGGGATTCCTTTCCGCAAAACGCGAGTTCTCCTTCTGCGCTTTGGCCGCAGGCCAACAGCAGCCGATGCCACTTCCCGGAACGCCCTCTCCCGTGAAAAAGCAAATCCGGCGGGGCCGCAGCCCTGCCGGATTTGCAAAATCTAAAATAATTTTTCTGCTATTTATGCCCAGAGCAAAGCGGAGGGCATTCTAAATCGTTTGCCTTCCAGAGAACAGGCCACTTTCCTTAACGCCCATCCGTGAAAAAACAATCCCGGAAAATCCGCAGATTTTCCGGGATTGCATATCTTTAAAAATAATTTTCCGCTGATATTGCCAGAGCAAAGCGGAGGCAATTCCAAATCGTCCTGCTTACTCCGTGATCCGCCCTGCCGCGCTGGTCTCCAAGACCGGGTAACCGGTGCGGGTGCAGCGCACGGCGCAGCGGGCCCGGCCGCCGGTGGTGCAGGTGAACAGGGTCAGGTCCCAGGCGTCCTCGTCGCTGGCCGTGATCATCTTGTCGATATCCGTGGGCTGGATGGTCTCCACGTTGGACACCTCATAGCTCCAGCGCTGGCCGTCCATGTCGGTAAAGTACACCTCGCTGCCCAGGGCCAGCCACTTGATGGGGCTGAAATGCTTGGCGTAGTTGTGGGCGCAGACCACCATGTTGTCAGCGTAGGTGGAGCCGGAGTAGCGGCCCGGGGCCACCTTGAGGCCCGCATAGCTCCACTCGCTCATCACGGGCAGTTCCAGCCCGATGGACGGGATGGACAGGTAGCCGATGTAGCCCCAGCCGTCGATGTCGGTGACGGTCATCTCCTGCTCCGGGTCCAACTCCGGCTGGACCACCGGCTCTTCGTCCTTCGTCTTGTCCTCAATGGTCTCGGTCAGGGTCTCTTCCAGCTTGCCCAGGGCGTCCTGGGAGGCCTTGTCGGCGCGGTTGGCGTCCCACTGGTTATAGCCCAGCAGGGCCAGCGCGCCCAGAATGAGCAGGATGCCCACGATCATGCAGGCGCGGCCGATCTTCTGCTTTGTGTTCATGCCAGCGTCTCCTTCCGGTCCAGCACCCAGCCGACGGCAAACAGCAGCACGCCGATGCAAGCCATGAACGGGATGGGCCAGTTCAGCTGGCCGCTCTGGGGCAGTGCATTGCCGTCCGGGCGGCCCGGAGCCACCGGGTTGTCCGGGCTGCCGGGGGCCACGGGGTTGTCCGGGTTGCCGGGGTTCACCGGGTTATCCGGCGTACCGGGCGACACCGGGCGGTTGGGGTCGTTGGGGTCCACCGGCATGTCCGGGTTGTCCGGCTCATCCGGGGTGCTGGGCTGGGTGGGCTTGTCCGGTTCCGAGGGCTTCTCCGGTTCGGACGGTTTGTCCGGTTCGGGCGGGGTCACCTCCTGCGTGGGCGCGCCCACCTTGGGGGTGGCGTCCACGGTGTAGAGCCAGCCGCTTTCGTCCGCCATGGGCAGCGACACCAGGAAGGAATTGATGGCCTCGTAGCCCTTGGAGTTCTCGGTCTGCACCACGAGGTACAGGCCCAGCGGCAGCGCGTCAAAGGAGACGATGCCCTGCTCGCTGATCTTATGGGTGGTGCCGGCGGCGCGGGCGGGCAGCTTGGCTTCCAGCCTGGAAGCCAGCGTGCTGTCCGTCAGGTCGCCCAGCGCGATGCCGCAGCCCGTAAAGTCGGCGGTGTACACAAAGTGCAGGTCGCCGTTGGTGCGGGCCACGTCCGCCACCTTGTACACGGTGAGTGCGCCGCCCCGCAGGGGGACGTCGTTCTGGTGGTCGTACAGGGTCACGTCCATGCTGCCGGTGCGGCTCAGGTCGATGTTGGCGCTGGCCGCGGGGGCTGCCAGCGCGGGCAGTGCACAGCACACGGCCATGCACAGCGCCAGCAGAAGAGCGGCAAACCGGTTGTTTTTGTTTTGTTTCATGGCTGCTCACTCCTCCTCGTTCTGTTTCCGTTTGCGGACCAGCAGCAGGGCTGCTGCAGCGGCCAGTGCGCCGCCCAGCACCCCGAAGGGTGCCGTGCCCATGCCGCCGGTGGACGGCAGCTCGTAGCCGGTGTAAACGTAGTTCTGCACCGTGATATTGCCGGTCTGCACGCCGTTGTTGTCAATGTACACGTTCCAGTTGCCGGTGGTCGTTTCCTCCACCAGGTAGTGGTACGCATTGCCGTTCTCGTCCTTCAGGGGCAGATCGGTCCCCGACTCGGACCAGGTCCACGCCGGTGCGGTCAGGTCGGCTTCGGCAAACAACGTTCTGTCCTTGTCATTGTCGGTGTACTGCCAGACCTTGATGTGGATGCTGTCCACCGCCGGTTTCACCGGCTGGCGGGTGTCGGCATCCAGCCAGAGCTTGCTGACGGTCAGGTTGCTGTACACGTTGCTGTACTCAGCGGTCGTGGTGCCGGCGTCGCTGCCCACCTGCACATTGCGGTTCAGGTCCACCGTCTCGTCATTCACGGTCAAGATGGTGGTGCCTTCAGCCACGCCTGTGGCATTTGCAAAGGCCTTCTGCTCGTTCTCCGCGCTGGCGTTCTTGCGGAACAGCAGGTAGTGCGGGGTGGCATCCAGCTGATAGTCCGTGGGTGCTTTGGTCTCCACGAGCTTATACAGCACGTCCGGTTTCAGGCAGCTTGCAGTCTCACTATCCAGCACAGCCAGACTGGCCTGACCGTTTTCGTCCGTGGTCAGGGTGCCCGTGCCGTTGCCGGTCCACGGGACGAACCGCCCGCTTACCGTATCGTACTGGTAAATGGTGAACTCCGCGCCCTCCAGCGACACGCCGGAGTAGCTGTCCTTCTTGCGCAGCACGAACTGTGCGGTGGTGGCCGTTGCATCCGCCTTGACCTGGTAGGTGATGCCGCTGTCGCTGGATTTGCTGCCGTTGCTCAGGGTCACGGTGTTGCTCACCTGGTAGCTGGCGGCAGCACTGCCATCCTTCACATTGCAGTCATACACAAGGATCAGGGCCGCCATATTGGGGATCTCCATATGAAGCCAGCCGTTCTTGTCCGCTTCCAGGATGCGGTACATGTTGCGCGGCACCTCTTCGCCGGTGGTCACGCCGACTGTTTCGTCGTAATTGTAAAAATACAACTTGACCGAGTTGACATCGCCGGTGGCGATGGCACCATTGGTGGTGCTGATATTATCCCACAGCTCGATCTTCTCCGCTTTGGTCTGCCCGGCCGACAGATCCTCGCCGGCCGGGTTGATGACCACCTGATAGTGCAGCTTCCGGTCGTTGCCGGGGTCCTGCCAGCCGGTCTTTTTCACCTGTTCCACATCGCGGGTGATGGTGGTGGTGGTGGTCTCGGTCAGCTCGCCCCAGGTGGCGGTGTTGGTGTAGATCAGCTTGCCCACCGAGGGGTTCTTCCAGCGGGGATCGTCGCTCACGCTCACTTTGTACTGGATGCGGATGCGGTGTTCCTCCTGCCCCGACTTGTTGTAGTTGCTGATTTTAATGGTGAGCCGCCGGGTAGTTTCGTCATACTCTGCCGTCGCCCAGTCTACTTTTTTATCCTTGATCTTTACAAAGTCGCCCTCATCCAGCGCGATCTTGACATTATCCACCTTGAAGCCGACGTTTTCCGGCAGGGTGTCGGTAACCGTGATTTCGTCCCTATCGTCGGCGGAGGTCTGCAGCACCAGCTGGTAGTGGAGGTTGTTGCCGCTGAGGTCGCTCAGCTCGAAGCTGTTGCTGCCGGTCAGATAACCGGTCTCGTCGCCGCTGCTCGTTGCAGCCACACCCTTTTCAAACTTCTTGTAGCTGCGGTAGGTGTCCTCTGCCGAATCATTGCCGCTCACGCCGTCGATATGGATGGTGTTCTTATAGGTCCACACCTCACCGGTGGGCACGTCGTCGCGCTCTTCGTGGGTGGGGATGCCGGTCACCGAGATGCTGCGCACGGGGTTCTGGTTGTCCCCGGCTTTCACATGGATGGTAAAGCTGCGCACACGGGTGGACGAGTTATTTGCGTCCACCTCCTCGGTACCGTTTTTCTGTGCATAATAGGTCATCTTGATGGTGTTGCCCGCCGCGACAGCCTCCGCATAGGTCAGCTTCGTGTTGTCGTGCATGGTCAGGGTCAGATTGGCCTTGATGGCGTCATCCAGCTCTTTTGCAATGGCATAGTGGGTGTCCTTTTTTTCCTCTCCTTGGTCGTTCTCAGCGTCGGCCAGCACATCCCACAGGGTAAACTCCGCTTCACCGGCCTTGTTGGTGGCCGAGAGGTTCCAGGTGGGCGTCTCGCCCCTGGTGGCAATGGATTTGCTCAGGCTCCAATCGCCCTGCTTCAGGGGGACCGTATCGCTGGCCGTGAAGGTTTTGCCGTCCTTGGAGGCAGTGGCGGTATTGGTCACGTCGCCGCCGCCGATGGGGGTGGTGGTGCGGAAGGTGATCTCCAGCTTGCTCCGGCCATTCATATCAGCGGACGTGATGGTGTAGCCTTTGCCGTTGTTCAGGAATTCCTCCGCGTCGATCAGCGTCCCGCCGACGTTTACTTTGCCCACGATCTGTACGCCCTCCGGCAGATCATCCTTGACCACATAGCCCACAAGGAAGTTGCCGGTGATGACCGGATTGGGCACACTGACCGTGATCTTCCACTCGATCTGGCCATCCTCCGGCTTGTACTCGCCCTTCTTGGTGATGCGCGCCTGCTCCATGGTCAGCGTCTGAAAGTAGCCGGCATCCTTCAGATCGTCTACATAGGCCACCGCACGGTTGATGATGATGCCGGTGCCGTCTTCCGAGTTGTTGAAGGATCTGCTGTCGAACAGCACCGAGTAGCACCAGAGATACTTTTCGCCTGCATTCAGGGCCGGGAGGTTTTCAATTTTAACGGTCTTGGTGTCCGTTCCTTCCGTCAGAGTGTACGTCGGGAAGGTCGTCTGCTTTGTCAGCGTCCCCTGGGCATCCACCTTGTAAAGAACAAAGCTGTCTGTAATATAAGTGCCCAGCAGCTTATACATCTTGCTATTTCCTTTGTTCAGGGTATCGGTGATGGTCACAGGATTTTTGGTGCCATTCGTGGTCTCAACGCCGACCACATAGTTCACCTTGAAGGTGCCGTCGGGCAGATTCTCCACCAGTGGCTTTTTGATGCCCGGATAGCTGCTGTAGCGGTCATCTGCCGCGCCGAGCTTGTAGAGGACCACATCCGCTTTTTTCGGTTCGATGGTCAGGGTGCAGCCGCCCTTGAAGGTGAACTCCTTCTTGTCCTCAAAGTTGTCGGCGCTCGCCGTAACGGCGGCCTTGAAGGTACCGATGAATTCCAGGCCGGCCTTGTCGTTGGTGCCGATGAACTTTTTGTCCGTAAAGGTCAGGGTCACTTTGCCGTTGGTGTCGATGTCATATCTGCCCACGACCTTTGCATTGTCGGCCTTGTCCTTGTCGGACTCATCCACGATGTTGCCCTTCACCACATCCGGCATGGGCAGGCCTTTGGGCAGCTGGTAGGTCAGGGTATTGTTGGTGGGCGTCAGCACACCGGGTTTCACGGTATACTTCAGGTTAACGCGGACGCGGGTGCCGCTTTCCACGGTCACGCTGCCCGCGCCGATAGACGTCCATGTTTCCCCGCCGGTCGTCTTTTCATAATTGACATCCGTGATCCAGGTGCTCAGATCATGGTCGTCCCCGGCAGCCAGCAGGGCGATGCCGTAGGGGTCGGCGTCACCCACCCAGTCCACGGTGGCACCAAAGCCATCCTCATCTTCCAGCAGCGCATAGCCGCCGTCCAGCTCCTCCTGGGAGCCTGCCGGGTCCTCCGGGGCCGCAGCGGTGGTCTCGGCGGCATAGGCACCGGTCACCGAGATGACACTGGTCACGTCGGACATGGCAGCGGGCACCTCGGCCACCTTGCCGTCCACGTTGCCGGAGATCACGGTCAGGGTCCCGGCGTCGGGGTCCACGGCGGACACGACGCCCACCGTCTCGGTGGTCACGGTGCGGGTGTCCACCTGCGGCTCGGAAGCCGTGAGCTGGGCGGCGGTGTCGGGGTCCTCGTCCAGGTCCAGCAGGGCGATGCCATAGGAGCTCTCGTCCACGGCCACCTGCTCGGTGGTGAGGGTGTTGTAGATGACGATATCGCCGGGCCTTGCGGTGGAGCCGTCGGCGTCGGTGAGCCACTGGGAGCCGCGCAGGTCACTGTGCAGGGCCATCACGCCCGCACGCTGGGGCACCACCGTCTGGGGCACACCCGCAAAGTGCAGGCAGTAGGACAGGAACATCACGTCCCAGGCGCCGTAGGGGTTGCCGTACCAGGCACCATAGCGGGAGTAGCCGCGCAGCACCTGCTGGTCCTCCACATCCAGCTTGAAGTTCTTGTCGCTCTGCTGGTAGTCCAGCTGGGACTTTGCCACGGTGAGCAGGTCCTCGGCCCAGTTGCCGTTCAGGGCCACGTTGGCCGCGGCCTGCCATTCCTCGGCAGTCTCCACGTCGGCCTGGGTATCGGCCAGGCACTCCACGGTGTGGTGGTGCTCCGGGATGGTGCACACCAGCTCCTCGGTGTAGCAGGCGTCGGTGTGGTGATGCAGCACCGGCTCGTCCGGGGTGGTCTCGACCGGCTCAGTGGGCAAGTCCACCACGGGGCGGCTGGCAGGCATTTCCTGATAGGCGGGGTTGGGTTCCTCCACCAGTTCGCCCTCGTCCAGGCCGCACACCAGCTCATACTCGGTGGTGTAGCAGCTGTCGTCGTGGATATGCTCGAACTCGCCGCAGATGAGCGCACCGTACTCGTCAAAGCAGTCGTCGGTGTGCTCGTGCTCTTCCTGATAGCAGGTCAGCACCCGGTGCTCCTCGTAGCAGGCATCGGTGTGCTCATGGGGCACCCAGATGGTCTCCGGCTCGGTCTGCACCGGCTCTTCCGGCTCTTCCGGCTCTTCCGCGCTGTAGGCGGACACCGGATCGGCGCTGCTGTCCGAAGAGGTGACGGGCGTTTCCGGTTCGCCCTCCTCGTAACCGCAGGTGAGCACTTTTTCGTAGCAGGCCGCCGTGTGCTGGTGCTCCTCGTAGCCGCAGTGGTAGTCGGCAGTCATGGAGATGCCCACCCCATGGAGCTGCCAGTTGACGAACAGGGTGGTGAGCAGGGCCAGCACCAGCATCATGGCCACATAGCGCCGGGCCTGTACATGCTGCCTGCGGAACCGCTCGATCAACCCGTTGATGATATCCTTCATAGTAAACACGTCCTCTTGGTTCGCTCTGTGCCCTGGCAGCCGCACACCGCCGCAGGCCCACAGAAGGGTCCGTTTATCATTTGTGCAACAAAAGCGTCACAATATTGTTCGATACACTGTCATTATACCATTTTAAGGCGTTCATTTCAACTCAGGGGGGCGTGCTTTTCCGGCAAAAGAATGCACACGATGCGCACCATGCAAGGGGTCAGGGGCAGCCACAGCACCGTGCAGCCCAGATTGAACAGGGTGTGGGCGTTGGCGATCTGCCGGGCCAGCACGGCGCTCTCCGGCCCGTGGGGCGAGACCAGCCGCACCAGCGCGGTGAACTGGGGCAGCAGCAGCCAGCACACCGCCGCCCCGGACAGGTTGAACAGGGCGTGGGCCGCCGCCAGACGTTTGGCGTCCCGGCTCTGCCCCACCGATGCCAGCACCGCCGTGACGGTGGTGCCGATGTTGTCCCCCAACAGCACCGGGATGGCTCCCGCAAGGCCCAGCAGGCACCCGCCGTCCGGCCCGGGGCGGGCGGCCGCCTGCTGCAGCACCGCAATGGTGGCGGAGCTGCTCTGCACCACAAGGGTCATGCCCAGCCCTGCCAGCAGGCCCAGGCCGGGGCGGTGCCGCACCTGGGCCATCCACTGCCGGAACACCGGCCCTGCTGCCAACGGCTCCATGGCCTCGGCCATGACCGCGATGCCCTCAAACAGCAGGCCGAAAGCAAACAGCGCCTGCCCGGCTGCATGCAGACGCCCGCGCCCCGCGAACCAGAGCAGCAGCCCCGCCACCAGCAGCAGGTACCGGGCATCCTCCAGCCGGAAGGCCAGCAATTGCGCGGTGACCGTGGTGCCGATGTTGGCTCCGAACACCACCGGCACGGCCCGCTGCAGGGTCAGCAGCCCGGCCCCCACAAGGCCCAGCACCAGCACCGTGACCGCCGAGCTGCTCTGCACCACCGCCGTGACCACCGCTCCCGTGAGCACCCCGGCCAGCGGGTGGGCCGTGAGCCGGGCAAGGGTCTGCCGCAGGGTGTCCCCCGCCGCCTGCTGCAAAGCGTCCGTGAGGGTGTCCATACTGTATAAGAAAAGTGCCGCCCCGCCGAACAATTGCAGGATCATCCACAAACGCTGTTCCATGCCCGATGCCCCCTTTGCTTTATGTGTATGCGGGACACAAACGTTTGTGAACTTTTGTGAAACAATCCCTGCAGGGGGTTGCAATCCGGCCTGCAAAAGCCTATTATTATCAAGCGTTAACAGTTAACAGCTGTTAAGCAATTTTTGAGAGGAGGGATCGCGTGTCTGAGGAATCCACGTTGAGTTTCCGTGGGCTTTGCCGCTACATCCACCGGCTGAGCAAAGCATCCAAGGCCGGCATGAAGGCCGCTCTGGCCGACTGCCCCAAGTGCCACTTCCCCATGCTGGAAGGGCTGCTGGGCTGCATTCGGCTCCATGGACAGGACGGTGCCGTTTATATCTCCGACCTTGTTCAGGAGCTTCATCAACCGCTTCCTGCCATTTCCCGCACGGTGCGGCAGATGGAGCAGGACGGCCTTGTGGAACGCTTTGCCGACCCTGCCGACCGCCGCAAGACGCTGGTGCGTTTCACGCCCAAGGGATACGAGGCCTGCCGACAGTGCGAGGCTGCTCTTGGGGACTACTTTTCCAGTGTCATGGCCCGGCTGGAGCCGGAACAGCTGGCCCAGATGGAAGCGCTGCGCGGCGCGCTGATGGAAGCCATTCTTGCGGAAAATGCTGCGCGTACCACCAAACCGAAGGGAGAACCAAACCATGACAAAGATCTTTAAGCAGCTGGCCCGTCACTGGGCCGTCTGCCTCGTGGTGTTCGCACTGCTGTTCGTGCAGGCGTACTGCGATCTGTCGCTGCCGGACTACACCAGCAAGATCGTGGACACCGGCATCCAGCAGGGCGGCATCGAAAGCCCCCTGCCCGACACAGTGCGGCAGAGCACGCTGGATGCCCTCTCGCTGCTGATGCGTGAGGAGGACGCCGCTGCCTTCCAGAACGCCTACACCGCCGACGGCGATGTGCTGCGCCTGCGCACCGACCTGACCGCCGACGAGCGCACTGCGCTGGAAGATGCTGTGACCACGCCGGACATCGTGCTGTATCTGGCGGCCGCCCAGGCAGCCAACACCCCCGCCGGGCAGACCGGCATGGGCATGACCGGCCTTGCGGACCTGCAGGCCTCCGGTGCCGACCGCAATCCCGACACGGAAACCGAGACTGTGGCCCCCACGGCGGAGGACCTGGACACCGTGTGCGGCCAGTTTGCCGCCATGAGCCAGATGCCCGGCTTCCGCCGCGACGCCGTGCAGCAGCAGCTGACCGGTGCCATCGGCCAGCTGGACGACACCGTGGTGGAGAACCTGAAGAGCCAGGCTCTGCTGCTGGTGGGGCTGGAATACGAGGCCCAGGGCATTGCCCACGATGTGCAGATGCACTATTTATATAAGGTAGGCGGCCAGATGCTGGCGCTGACCCTGCTGATGGTGGCCGTGTCCATCGCGGTGGGCTTCCTGGCCTCCCGGGTGTCCGCCGCCATCGGCCGCGACCTGCGCCGCGAGACCTTCTCCAGCGTCATCCACTTCTCCCATGCGGAGATCGAGAACTTCTCCACCGCGTCCCTCATCACCCGCACCACCAACGACATCCAGCAGGTGCAGTTTGTCTGCGTCATGCTGCTGCGCATGGTGGCCTATGCGCCCATTCTGGGCATCGGCGGTGTGCTGCACGTCATCGGCAGCTCTTCGGGGCTGTCCTGGATCGTGGTGCTGGACGTGGCTTTGCTGCTGCTGCTCATCCTCTTCCTGATGAACATGGCCATGCCCAAGTTCAAGATCATGCAGACGCTGGTGGACCGGCTGAACCTCGTCAGCCGCGAGATTCTCACCGGCATTATGCCGGTGCGTGCCTTCAGCCGCGAACAGTTTGAGGAACAGCGCTTCGACAAGGCCAACAAGGACCTGATGGGCACCCAGCTGTTCACCAACCGCGCCATGGTGGCCATGATGCCCTTTATGACCCTGATCATGAACGGCACCAGCCTGCTCATCGTGTGGTTCGGCGGCAAGGCCATGGATGCCGGCACCATGCAGGTGGGCGAGATGATCGCCTTCATCACCTACACCATGCAGATCGTCATGTCCTTCCTGATGCTGGCCATGGTGGCCGTCATGCTGCCCCGTGCCGGTGTGGCCGCAGACCGCATCGACGAGGTCATCCGCACCAAGGCCACCATCCACGACCCGGACGAAGCCGACGCCAAGGCCGCAAAGGAACACAAGAACTGGCAGGGCGTGGTGGAGTTCCACGACGTGAGCTTCCGCTTCCCCGGTGCCGACAGCGACGCACTGGAGCACATCAGCTTTACCGCAAAGCCCGGCGAGACCACTGCCATCATCGGCTCCACCGGCTGCGGCAAGTCCACCCTGCTCAACCTGATCCCCCGCTTTTACGACGTGACCGGCGGCAGCGTGACCGTGGACGGCATCGACGTGCGCCAGATGCCCCAGGCACAGCTGCACGACCTGCTGGGCTATGTGCCCCAGAAGGGCGTGCTGTTCAGCGGCACCATCGACAGCAACCTGAAGTTCGGCGGGGACCACATCACCGACGCCGCCGTGAAAAAGGCCGCTGCCATCGCACAGGCCACCGAGTTCATCGACGCAAAGCCGGAGGGCTACGCAAGCCCCATCGCACAGGGCGGTTCCAACGTGTCCGGCGGCCAGAAACAGCGCCTGTCCATCGCCCGTGCCATTGCCAAGGACCCCAAAATTTATCTGTTCGACGACAGTTTCTCGGCTCTGGACTTCAAGACCGACGTGGCCCTGCGCCGCGCCCTGAAGGCCCAGACCGACAACGCCACCGTCCTCATCGTGGCACAGCGCATCTCCACCGTGCTGCACGCAAACCAGATCCTGGTGCTGGACGAGGGCCGTCTGGTGGGCAAGGGCACCCATGCCCAGCTCATGGCCAGCTGCCCGGAGTATCAGGAGATCGCCCGCAGCCAGCTGAGCCAGAAGGAACTGGACCTTGAACCACTGAATACGGAAAAGGAGGGTGTGTGATATGCCAAGACCCGGACGCATGACCACCGAGCGCGCTAAGGACTTCAAGGGCACGCTGCGGCAGCTCCTCCAGACCATGAGCCACTACAAACTGCCGCTCATCACGGCCATTGTCTTTGCCATTCTGTCCACCATTTTTAATATTGCCGGACCCAAGGTGCTGGCCAAAGCCACCACGGCCCTTGCCACCGGCTGGATCGCCAAGCTGCGCGGCACCGGCAGCATCGACTTTGTGTATATCGGCCGGGTGCTGCTGTTTTTGCTGGGCATGTACCTGCTGAGCAGCGCCTTCAGCTTTATCCAGGGCTGGCTGATGACCGGCCTTTCCCAGAAAGTCTGCTACGACTTCCGCCGCCAGATCAGCCAGAAGATCGACCGCCTGCCCCTGGCCTACTTTGAAAAGCGCACCGTGGGCGAGGTGCTGTCCCGCATCACCAACGATGTGGACACCCTGGGCCAGAGCCTGAACCAGAGCATCACCCAGCTCATCACCAGCGTGACCACCATGATCGGCGTGCTGATCATGATGCTGTCCATCAGCCCCCGCATGACCCTGATTGCCCTGCTGATCCTGCCGGTGTCGCTGGCACTGGTGCTGCTGGTGGTCAAGTTCAGCCAGAAGTACTTCAAGGCCCAGCAGGCCACCCTGGGCGTGGTGAACGGCCAGGTGGAAGAGATCTATGCCGGCCACAACGTGGTCAAGGCCTTCAACCGCGAGGCCGTGGTGCTGAACGACTTCAACGCCGCCAACGACAAGCTGTACGAATCCGCCTGGAAGAGCCAGTTCCTCTCGGGCCTGATGATGCCCATCATGAACTTTGTGGGCAACCTGGGCTATGTGGCGGTGGCCATCGTGGGCAGCATCTTTGCCGCCAACGGCACCATCACCATCGGCGACATCCAGGCCTTCATCCAGTACGTCAAGAACTTCACCCAGCCCATCCAGCAGCTGTCGCAGGTGTCCAACATGCTGCAGAGCATGGCCGCTGCCGCCGAGCGGGTGTTCGAGTTCCTGAACGAGCCGGAAGAGGACCAGACCGCCGACCCGGCCCGCCGGGCAGACCCCGCCTGCATCGACGGTCAGGTGACCTTCGACCACGTCAAATTCGGCTACACCCCGGACAAGACCATCATCCACGACTTCAGCTGTACGGTGAAGCCCGGCCAGAAGGTGGCCATCGTCGGCCCCACCGGCGCGGGCAAGACCACCATGGTCAAGCTGCTCATGCGCTTCTACGATGTGGACGCCGGTTCCATCACCCTGAACGGCCACGACGTGCGCGACTTTGACCGCAGCGCTCTGCGCGAGGGCTTTGGCATGGTGCTGCAGGACACCTGGCTGTTCAAGGGCACCATCATGGAGAACATCCGCTACGGCCGTCTGGACGCCACCGACGAGGAGGTCATTGCCGCCGCAAAGGCTGCCAACGCCGACCACTTCATCCGCACCCTGCCCGGCGGCTACCAGATGGAGCTGAACGAGGACGCCTCCAACGTGAGCCAGGGCCAGAAGCAGCTGCTGACCATCGCCCGCACCATCCTGGCCGACAACCGCATCCTCATTCTGGATGAGGCCACCAGCAGTGTGGACACCCGCACCGAGCAGCGCATCCAGACCGCCATGGACCGCCTGATGGAAGGCCGCACCAGCTTTGTCATCGCCCACCGCCTGTCCACCATCAAGGACGCCGACCTCATCCTTGTGATGCGGGACGGCGACATCGTGGAGCAGGGCACCCACGACCAGCTGCTGGCCGCCGGCGGCTTCTATGCCGACCTGTACAACAGCCAGTTCGAGGACGTGGTGGAGTAAAGCACCTGTCATCGCGTTATAACTGCAAAAAGAGCACCTGCTGCCTTTTCAGGGCAATAGGTGCTCTGTTTTTATTCCTCCACCGGTTCCAGCTTCATGCCGAACAATTTTTCAGAGAGCAGGGGCAGCAGGTGCTGTAACTGACGCACATATTCTTCCACCACCGGATCAGGCTCCGCTTTTGTAACGATACCAAACCGCATTCCCTTGTTCCAATCCAGAACAAACACCTGCTCAAGATTCGGTCTGCGGTAGTACACCGCCGGGGTCAGCATCAGGCTTGGCAGCTTATACTGCACACTTTTTACGCCGCGGATGATCTCTGCCCGCCGCCTCGAAGCCTCGTGCAGCAATGCCGTCTCGTACAGTGATTGCTCCGGTGTTCCAGCAAACATCCACCGATATTTTACCGCCTGTTCCAATGGAATGTGTCCGCGGGGCACCTCTGGCGGCGTATGGAACGGGATGCCGATCTCCGGCATATAAACTGCCGGGTAAAAATGCAGACCTCCTGCTGCGATCTCCGCACACTCGATCTGCAGCGAAAGATCAATCTCACCGTTTAGCAGTGCACGCCCGATATCCTTTCGGTTGGCACAGCTGTACATCAAGGGGGAAAAGCGGGTGCTCAGCTCTTCTGTGGCGGCAAACAGGTCAAATCCCAGCATCTGCAGCGGCATATTCTGATGCCCGATCAGCAGATGCCGTTTGGGCGGGTTTGCATTCCGTTCCGCTGCCTGCGCACAGTTTACTGCATCATCGTATAATTCCAGCAGTTGCTTTGCCTTTGGATAAAATTCCCATCCTGCCGGAGTCAGCACCACCCGGCGCTGCGCGTGCTGAAACAGCTGGACTTTCAGCTGTTCCTCCAACGCGCGGATCTGCTGAGACAGCGCAGATTGTGACAAAAACAGCGCATCTGCCGCCTCCGAAAAACTATCCAGTTCCACGATTCTCACAAATCCCTGCAATGCCTTCAAGCTCATGGTGTTGCTCCTTTTGCAATAAATAAGTTTTACTTCATTATAATATAATTTATTTGAATTGTAAAATCC
>CDZW01010032.1_pt1 | contig 18611 bp, 19 predicted proteins | sample 557511 | NCBI WGS metagenome assembly CDZW01 (sample SAMEA3182067, study PRJEB8094) | gut metagenome | biome: human; feature: gut; material: Stool; isolation source: human stools | place: Canada | collected 2013-03-05 | reverse complement strand
TCTTTATAGTTTGTAATGAGTATGGAAAAAGAACAGAAAAAGACACGCACCGAGTGCGACCTGCTTGGGTGTGTTGAGGTGCCGGAAAACGTATTGTACGGCGTGCAGACCATGCGCGGGCTGGAGAATTTCCCGATCAGCAAGTTCCGGTTGTGCGAGTATCCCCTCTTTATCCGGGGGCTGGCGATCGTGAAACTGGGCGCCGCCGTCGCCAATCACGACATGGGGCTGCTTTCGGACGAGCTTTTCAACGCCATTTCGCAGGCCTGCCGTGAAATCATGGAGGGTAAATTCCACGAATTCTTCCCCGTGGACATGATTCAGGGCGGTGCGGGCACCACCACCAACATGAACGCCAACGAGGTGATCGCCAACCGTGCGCTGGAGATCATGGGGCACGCGCGCGGCGAATACCAGTACTGCTCGCCCAACGACCATGTCAACTGCTCGCAGTCTACCAACGACGCCTACCCTTCGGCGATCCACCTCGGACTTTATGCCACGCACCTCGAACTGCGCAAACACCTCATGGAGCTGATCGCCTCCTTTGCCCGCAAGGGCGAAGAGTTCGCCCACGTGCTCAAGATGGGCCGCACGCAGTTGCAGGACGCCGTACCGATGACCCTCGGCCAGACTTTCCACGGCTTTGCGAGCGTCCTGCAGGGCGAAGTCGAGAACCTCGACCATGCGGCTTCGGAGTTTCTGTCTATCAACATGGGCGCCACGGCCATCGGTACCGGCATCTGCGCCGAACCGGGCTATGCCGAGCGCTGTACGGCCGCCATCCGGGAGATTACGGGCTGGGACGTGAAACAGGCCGAGGATCTCGTGGGGGCCACTTCGGACACGGTCTGCATGGTCGGCTACTCTTCGGCCATGAAGCGCATCGCCTCGAAGATGAACAAAATCTGCAACGACCTGCGCCTGCTCTCTTCGGGTCCCCGCTGCGGGCTGGGCGAATTCAACCTGCCGGCCCGCCAGCCCGGCTCGTCGATCATGCCCGGCAAGGTCAATCCGGTGATTCCCGAAGTGATGAACCAGATCGCCTTCAAGGTCATCGGCAACGAACTCTGCGTGACGATGGCCGACGAAGCGGCGCAGATGGAGCTCAACGCCATGGAGCCGGTGATGGCCCAGTGCTGTTTCGAGTCCGCCGAACTGCTTGTCAACGGCTTCGACACGCTGCGCATCCGCTGTGTCGAGGGCATCACGGCCAACGAGGAGAGGTGTCTGCAGTACGTGCATAACAGTATCGGCGTGGTGACGGCGCTCAATCCGATCATCGGGTACAAGAATTCGACGAAAATCGCCAAGGAGGCGCTGGAAACCGGGCGCGGCGTTTACGAACTGGTACTCGAACACGGCATCCTGAGCCGCGAGGAGCTGGACGAGGTGCTGAAACCCGAAAACATGATCCGTCCCGTAAAACTGAATATCAGGCCGCGGCGTTAGAAAATTTTTTGTAATTTTGCGGAAACCTCATTGATCGCCATGCGTTATTTTCTCGAACTTCGGTACAACGGAGCCGCCTACTGCGGCTGGCAGCGCCAGCCCGACATGCCGTCGGTGCAGCAGACGCTGGAGCGGGCGCTCACTACCCTGCTGCGCGAAAAAATCGAGGTGACGGGGGCGGGCCGCACCGATACGGGCGTCAACGCTTCCTATTACGTGGCGCATTTCGACTGTGAGGAACCGGTGCCCGATCCGGCGCAGGTCGTCTACAAACTGAATTTCCTGCTTCCGGGCGATATCGCCGTCGGGAGCATGACGCCCGTCGGAGCGGATGCGCACGCGCGTTTCGCGGCCCGCGAACGCGAATACCGTTACTATATCGAACCGCGCAAGAATCCCTTTACGCGGGATGCGACGTGGCAGTATTACGTGCCGCTGGACATGGAACGGATGAACGAGGCGGCGGCTTCGCTGTTGGAATACGACGACTTCACCTCGTTCGCCAAGCTCAATTCGAACAACAAGACCAATATCTGCCGCATCATGCACGCGGCATGGACGGCCGACGAGCGTGGCGTGCTCTGCTTCACGATCCGCGCCGACCGTTTTCTGCGCAACATGGTCCGGTCGCTGGTCGGGACGCTGGTCGATGTGGGACGCGGGCGCTATACGCCCGACGGCTTCCGCGAGATCGTCGGGAGCCGCGACCTTTCGCGGTCGAGCGGCGGCGCTCCGGCGCAGGGATTGTTTCTGAGCGACGTGGTCTACCCGCCCGGCGTATTCGAACGAAAAATGTTTTACTAAACTCTAATACTTTAAAATTATGATCGGAACTATCATTTGGCTGATCGGTGTCGCCTGCGCAATCTGGTGCGTCATGGACATCTTCAAGAAAAACATTTCTACCGCCGGCAAAGTCATTGCCGCTATCGTGGTACTGCTGACCAGCTGGCTGGGACTTGCGGTCTATTATTTCTACGGCCGCGACCATCTGGAAGAGTGGTTCAGATAAGCTGCGGAGAGTCTCGGAAACGAGACTCTTTTTTGTTCCGGGCCGGGGATGCGTCTCGTGGTTGCGCTTTAAGGCGAGGCCGGCCGCCGCGGATACGAAAACCGCCCCTTTCGGCAGGAAAGGGGCGGTTCTTTTGTTTATCGGCCTGATCTGTTTCGGCCTTACAAATGGATCGCGGCGCCCAGAGCTGCTTCGGCCGCTTCCATGACGCCCTCGTTCATCGTCGGGTGGGCATGGATCGTGCGGGCTATCCGGTGGCCCGTCGCGCCCAGCATCCGTGCCAGCGTCGGCTCGGCGATCATCTCCGTTACGTTCATGCCGACCATGTGGGCGCCCAGCAGCGTATCGTCCTCGCCGAAGAGGAGTTTCACGAAGCCGTCGCGGTCGCCTGCCGCCGTGGCTTTGCCCGACGCCGTGAAGGGGAAACGTCCCGTCTTGTAGGCGATGCCCCGCTCCTGCGCCTGCTGCTCGGTCATGCCGACCGACGCCACTTCGGGCGAGGTGAAGACGCACGACGGAATGGTCGAATAGTCCACCGGTGCCGGGTTCAGGCCGCATATGGCCTCCACGCAGCAGATTCCCTCCGCCGAGGCGACGTGCGCCAGCGCGGGGCCGCCCACGATGTCGCCGATGGCGTAAACGCCCGGAACGTTGGTGCGGTAGAACTGGTCTACGACTACCTTGTCCCGCTCGACGGCGACGCCCAGCTCTTCGAGACCGATATTTTCGATGTTGGATTTGATGCCCACGGCCGAAAGCACGATGTCGGCCGTCAGGGTTTCAGCGCCTTTCTTGCCCTCGATCTCCACCTCGCAGCGGCCTTCCGTATTGACGCGGACCGACTTTACGGTCGTCGATGTCAGCACCGCAGCGCGCAGTTTGCGGAATGCGCGCTCCATGGTCTTCGACACCTCTTCGTCCTCCAGCGGCATCATGCGGGGCATGTACTCCACGACGGTGACTTTGACCCCCAGCGCCGCATAGAACCACGCGAACTCGCTGCCGATGGCGCCCGAACCCACGACGATCATCGTTTCGGGCAGTTTCGCAAGCGTCAGGGCCTGACGCGACGAGATGACGCGCTCGCCGTCGATGGGCATGAACGCCATTTCGCGCGGGCGCGCCCCCGTGGCCAGAACGATGTGGTCGGCTTCGTACTCCGTGCCGTCCACGTCGAGCTTTCCGGGGGCCGTGAGCCGTCCGAATCCCGGTATGAGGTCGATGTTGTTCTTGCCCAGCAGGAAGGCCACGCCTTTGCTCATGGTCTCGGCCACGCCGCGCGAGCGGGCCACGATTTTTTCCAGATCGGGCTTCACTTCGCCCGTGAGGTCGAGTCCGTAATGTGCGGCCGATTTGCAGTAGGTGTAAACCTGCGCGCTTTTCAGCAGCGCCTTGGTCGGGATGCAGCCCCAGTTGAGGCACACGCCCCCGGCTTCGGCCCGCTCCACGAGCGCCACTTTGCGGCCCAACTGTGAAGCGCGTATGGCGGCGACGTAGCCGCCCGGTCCGCTTCCCACGACGATAATATCGTATTTCATAATTCGGTTGAATGTTTGTTGTCCGTTACCGTTCCCCTCTCGGTCCGGCCCGTCGGGACGGGATTTGCCGGAAGGGGCTTTGCCGCGTTATTTTACGACCCGGAGGATTTCTCCGTTGTCCTTCGCCACGGCGCGCTTCCATTTCTCGTTGTAACCGGGGAACTGGATCTTGTCGGGAATGTTCCTGCCGTTGCCGTTGTCCACGAAGTGCGCCGGTCCGCCGTCGCCGTCGAGGAAGGTCAGCACGTCGGCTTTCTCGCTCTTGACGTTGCCGTCCATATATTTCACCAGCAGGTATTTGTCCAGCTTAGACCAACGGTCGAACAACTGCTGCGCCGTCGCCGTGCTGAACGCCGTGAGGAACTTGCCGCGCGCTTTGGGCGAGAGCGACAGCGCTTCGGCGTCCACCTCGCGTACGGTTTTCAGCATGCCGTTCTCCCACTTGTCCGCGACTTTGCGGATGTCGGCCGAAATCATGTCGTAACGCATGTAGGCGAAGTTGGTGACCCGGTTGAAGAGCCAGAACGCCGCCGTGGGCGAATATTCGAGCATCGAGCCGTTCTGCTCGCTCAGGCATGCGGGAACCTCCTGCGCCGAGCAGTAGATCGGCGTCAGGCACGAAGTCGCCGCGTCGTCCACGCCGAACCAGAGGATGCCCATGTCGGCGGGATTCCACGGCCGGGCCTGCGCCACGAACCAGAATCCGGTCTGCTGCGTAGCCGTCGCGCGTTCGTTGACATAGCTCACGCCGTCCACCTCGAACTCCATCGGACGCCAGCGGTAAGGGCATGCACTGCCGCCCGCGCCGATGTCGGCGGTCATGTCCATCGGGGTTCCCTCGTAATGGTCGCGCATGCAGTCGAAGACCGTTTTGGGCGACACTTTTTCGCGGGGCATGACCCACAGGGGCATGCGGTTCGCGGCGTTGTGGCCCATCGCATAATCCGCGTATCGGTCCATATCGTCGGCCACCGTGCGGAAGAAGGCCCAGACGCGGGCTTCGCAGGCGCGCAGGGCGCCGAAGTCGAGCGGCGCATATGCGTCGCAGAAGCTGAAATCCGCATCGGGGCCGTCGTAATACCCCATTTCGCGGGCGAACGAAACGACGTCGGGCGCGTAAAGGCAGTTTTCGGGGTCGTTCTTCGGGAAGGTCGTGATGCGCGCCTGATTGGCGTGCGCCGAAACATATCCGTCGGGAATGCGGCGTGCGACCCATACGATGCCCTTGTTGGCGTTGCCGCCCTTGCCGTCGGCCTTGTATCCCTTGCCGATCAGCTCCATGATCCACGCTTCGTCGCGGTCGACGATCGAGAACGATTCGCCGCTCGACGCATAGCCGTAGGTGTTGGCCAGCTCGGCGATCGTGGCGATGGCCTCGCGGGCCGTCTTCGCACGCTGGAGCGTGATGTAGATCAGCGAACCGTAGTCGATCAGTCCGGTCGAGTCGGCCAGTTCCGGCCGGCCGCCGTATGTCGTCTCGCCGATGATGAGCGAATGTTCGTTCATGTTGCCCACCGTCGAGTAGGTCTCGCGCAGCTGGGGAATGTCGGTCAGATAGCGTCCCGTGTCCCATTCGTAGACGGGCATCATGGTGCTGGCCTTGTGGCTTCCGCCGGGTGTGTGGTACAGCGCGCCGTACAGCGCGTGCGAGTCGGCGGCATAGGAGACCATGGCCGAACCGTCGGTCGAGGCTCCCTTGGTGACGATGAAATTGGTGCAGGCCGCTGCCGCGCCGTAGGCGAATACGGCCGTTGCAGCAAGGCAATAGCGGAGTTTTTTCATAGATTTCTAAGGTTTTGATTCCAAATGTACGAAACAAATCCTAAACGGCAAAACGCCGCGCGGGTGAAAAGCGCGATTTTATTTGGATATAAGGGCGTTAAACCTTATCTTTGCGTCGAATGCGAACCGGTCGTATTCCGGCCCTCCCCCGGTGCCGGAGGATGACAACAGACTGACGACGATGAAGAAATACCTGCTTTTGCTGCTGCTCGGAACTTTCCTCTGCGCATGCAGTTCGGACGACGGCGAAGGAATCCCTTTCGTAACCGACGTGGTGATGCCCTCCGAGGCGCGGACGTTCGCCCCCGGCGACGAGGTGACCGTTTCGGCCAAAGGATTCGAAGCCGGCGACGACATCATGCTGCGCATCGCGTGGCCCCTGACCAACGCGGCGATCAGCGAAGGCTACGCCGACGGCGTTTGGGGCGTAGTGACCTCCCGCACCGAGTCGAGCATCACGTTCCTCGCTCCCGGCGGCTATCCTGCGGGTACGGCCGAGGTGAAGCTTTTCCGCCGCGGCAAAGCCATGCCGCTCGGCAGGATCTCCGTTTCCGACGGCACGCCACCTGCGTCGTATACGCTCTACGGGGTTTGCAATGACGATACGGGCGAGGTCGCAATCAGCGAATTCGACATGCAAACGGGCGAAATCGTCCGCACCGAACGGTTCCCCGGCAGCCACTTCATCCATCCGGTGAACCGCCCCGGTTCGAACTGCATCTTCGGACTCTCGCTCGACGGCGGAAAACGGTCGGCCGCCTTCTACGACCTGACGATGCGCTATTTCAGAAATTCCGGCGGCGACCGTGTCGTGACGACCGGCGTGCTGCCCAATTCGGAAGCCGCCTACCTGTTGTGCGAAGACAATTACTGCATCATTCTGGGCATGACCGAAACCCGCACCAGCGTCGTCGTGCCGCCTTCGTGGCGGATGCCGGAGGGTATCGGCGCCGGAATGCTGACCGGCAGTCCCTTCGTGATGAACAGCGACGGCTATGTGATGCTCTCCGTGAACAACGCCGAGGGATGCTATACGCCGATGGTGTTCGGCATGCGTTCGGCAGGCACCGAAGCGCGGCTCGGCGATCCGGTCTATGCCGACGGGATGATCCCCTTCTGGATCGTGGAATCCGCGTCCGATGCCGCCGGACCGAAACACTCCGTCTGCTGCGGCTATGCCGTGGTGAAGGACGGCGCGACGGAACTCCGGCTGTACGATCCCGCGGCGATGACCTTCGGAGAGGTGCTGGCGGCGGTGCCGGCCGCCGTACGCTCGGTAACGGCCGTGACTTTTCCCGACAGCGATATTCAGGATCGTATTTACATGCTCTGCGACTTGGGCGACGGCGGAAGCCGGGTGCAGGTCTACGACCGTGCGGCGAAGTCGCTCGACATCTTTTCCGGGACCGTTTACTGTACGGAAATCGTGCTGGTGCGCTGATCCTGCGGGAAAATAACGGCATGCAGGCCCGGAATTTTTCCGGGCTTGTTCCGTCTTGTACGAATTTTGCGTATTTTTACGCATCGAAATCAAGCTTACTATGTCTATAGCATGTCAATTATCGTTCGTGCGCAGCACGCTGCCCGAAGACGTCACGCTGGTCGCCGTGTCGAAGACCCACCCCGTGGAGGCGATACGCGAAGCCTACGACGCGGGACACCGCGTCTTCGGCGAGAGCCGTCCGCAGGAGCTGCGCGAAAAATACGAGGCGCTGCCCCAAGATATCGAGTGGCACATGATCGGCCACCTGCAGACCAACAAGATCAAATATATCGCGCCGTTCGTCTCGCTGATCCATTCGGTGGACAGCGCGCGTCTGGCCGAAGCCATCCAGCGCGAGGCCACCAAATGCGGCCGCACGATCGAGATTCTGCTGGAGATACATGTCGCCGACGAAGAGACCAAGTCGGGCTGGGAGATCGGGGAGCTTATGCGGTATGTCGGCACGGCGCCCTTCGCCCGGATGCCCGATGTCTGCGTCCGCGGCGTGATGGGCATTGCGACCAATACCGACGACGGGGAGGTTATCCGCCGGGATTTCACGGAGCTGAAACGCTGTTTCGACCTCTTGCAGCCCTATTTCGGGGCGCGGTTCAACGTGTTGTCGATGGGCATGTCGCACGACTACCCCTTCGCCGTCGAGTGCGGGTCGAACATGGTGCGCGTCGGGTCGCTGATTTTCGGGGAGAGGGACTACGCGAAGTAAACGGAGAAGCCGTCCGTTCCGGCCGCGGTAAATCCCCGGAGGCGCGCAGGAGCGGGATTATAAACGGCGGACAGCCGGAATGAAGCCTAAATTTGAAAAATGAATCGTATTATGAAGGTAGGATTTATCGGATTCGGAAATATGGCGCAGGCTCTTGCCGAAGGGTTTGCCGCGACGGGGGCGTTGAAGCCCTGCCAGATCGGCGCCTGCGCCCGCGACCGGGCCAAACTGCGGCGCAATACGGAGCCGAAAGGCTTTCTGGCTTTCGACGATGCCGCCCGTGTCGCGGAGTTCGCCGACATGGTGATCGTAGCCGTGAAACCCCATCAGGTCGAAGCGGTTTTGTCGCCTGTGAAGGAGCTGCTGGCCGGGAAAATCGTCGTTTCGGTGGCTGCCGGCATGACGTTCGGAAAGTACGAAACCATACTTGCGCCCGGAACGCACCATCTCAGTACGGTTCCCAACACGCCGGTCGCCGTCGGCGAGGGAATCGTTGTCTGCGAACGCCTCCACTCGCTCTCCGATGCCGAGTGGAAAGAGACGGAGCGGCTGTTTTCGCACGTCGGGCTGGTGATGCAGGTCGATACTCCCCTGCTGGGACTTGCCGGGACGATCTGCGGCTGCGGTCCCGCGTTCGTGGCGATGTTCATCGAAGCGCTCGCCGACGCCGCCGTCAAACACGGCATCGCACGCGCCGATGCCTACCGCATGGTCAGCCAGATGGTCGTCGGCACGGGCAAATTGCAGCTGGCGACGGGACAGCATCCCGGCGCGATGAAGGATGCGGTTTGTTCGCCCGGCGGCACGACGATCGTCGGCGTCGCCGAACTCGAACGCAAAGGTTTCCGCGGCGCGGTGATCGACGCCGTGGACGCGATTCAGGATAAAAAGTAATCGGATTTTTCGTAAAAAAGCCCGGACCGGACGTCCGGGCTTTTTTGTCTGTCATGTCAGTGTGCAGGAGCGCCGCGGAGGACGTGTCGTGCGCGTTCGACCGGACTTGGATGCCGGCGCTTGTCTTGTGACTGCGGCGGGGGTATGTCCGGAGCGGACGTTACTTTGCGGTACGCGGGTTTGCGACCGAGTCGCGGACGATCCTTTCAGGCGGCAGTTGCAGCTGCGTCCGGCAGCGTACCTCCTCCCGGATGCTCTCCAGCAGCAGCCTGACGGCTGTTTTCCCGATCTCTTCGACGGGCTGGCCGATGCGGGTTATGGCCGGAACCAGAAAATCCAGATAGGGATTGTCGTCGAACGACACCACGGAAATATCTTCGGGGATCCGCAAACCCGATTCGCGGATGGCTTTGACCGCGCCGAGCAGGATCGTATTGCTCAGGGCGAATATCGCCGTGGGACGGTCGGGACCTGCCACGGCGAGCTTGGTCTGCCGGTAGCCGTTCTCCAGCGAGAATGCGTCGCCGGTTATGATGGCTTCCTCCTGCAGTCCCGCTTGTCGGAGCGCGTCGAGATAACCCTGCACGCGCCGGCGGTTCGGCATCGAATGGGGAACGCCCTGTATGCAGGCGATTCTGCGGTGTCCTCTCTGCAGCAGAATCCGGGTCGCCTCCACGCCTCCGCGGTAGTTGTCGGTGCAGACGTACGGCAGCGAGGTTCGCTCGAAACTGCGGTCCACCAGCATGACGGGAACCGAGCGGTTCACCTTTTCGAGGTGGTCGGGCGTCCGGCCGCACGGAACGGCCACGATGCCGTCCACCCGGCGCGAAAGCATCGTCCGGATGCCCTCCTGCTCGTTTTCTTCGTTCTCCATGGTATCGACCACCATTACCGTATATCCGTGGCTGCGGGCTTCCCGGATGATGGCGCTGGCGATGTCGGCGAAATAGGGGTTCGACACCTGCGGAATCAGTAAGCCCAGCGTATTGGTGCGTTTCATGCGCAGTCCTTTTGCCAGAAGGCTCGGCGTGTAGTCGCACCGTCTGGCTTCGGCGAGGATCAGCTCGACGGTTTTCCGGCTGATGCGGTATTTCTCCGCCTGTCCGTTCAGCACCCGCGAAACGGTCGATATGGCGAATCCGGTCCGTTTGGATATGGTGACCAGCGTCTCTTTCATGCGGCGTTCTGTTATATTATTTTATGGATGCCGGAACCCGTATGGATGCCGGCCCCGTTTCCGGTTCTTCCGGTTCTTCCGGTCAGCTCTCCAACCTGTTTACCAACCTGTTTACCAACCTGTTCTCCGGCCTGTTTACCGGCTTGTTTTCTGGCCTGCTCTCCGACCTGCTTCCCGCCTGTTTCCCGACCTGCTTTCCAACCTGTTCTCCGGCTCTGTCTGCCTGTCCGAGTACACCGGCGCGGATTGTTGCCCGGTTTTTGTTCCGAACAAAAGTAGCCATTTTTTCGGATGCGGCAAGAAAATAATGATAGGCATATGAAAAAATACCATAAAAAAGCTTGTAATTTTCTTTTATTGTCTTTATACTTGCATATGTGATTGCACAAACGATTGCGCAATACCTGATATTGATAATCTGAAATTATAACCTATGGAAAAAATTGTGATTGTCGGCAGCGCCAATACCGACCTGATCGTCCGGGCCGACCGGATTCCGTCGCCCGGCGAGACCGTTCTCGGCGGCGAATTCCGGATCGTTTCCGGCGGCAAAGGTGCCAATCAGGCCGTCGCCGTCGCGCGGCTGGGCGGCGACGCCCTTTTCGTGGCGCGTATCGGGACCGACCTTTTCGGAGATGAGCTGATGGCCCGCTACACCGCGGAAAAGATGGATACTTCGCATGTCGTCCGCGATTCTCAGGCCCCTACGGGTGTGGCGCTCATCACGGTCGATAATTCGGCCGAAAACTGCATCGTCGTGGCTCCCGGTGCGAATGCGCGGCTTCCAGAAAGGATATCGACGACGTCCGGCCCGAACTGGCGAAGGCCGGCTATCTGCTGATCCAGCTCGAAATACCGCTCGAAACCGTGGAATACGCGATACAGACCGCCGCCGAATTGGGCGTGAGGGTGATTCTCAATCCGGCGCCTGCGGCGCAGATCGACGAAAAGTACCTGAAATACGTCTACCTCCTTACGCCCAACGAGTCGGAGTGCGCCCTGCTTACGGGACGTCCCGTACTGAACGGGACGGATGCGGCAGCCGCAGCGGAGACGCTGTTGAACAAGGGGGTGAAGAACGTGATCGTCACCTGCGGTTCGCGCGGCGCGCTCGTGAAAAATGCCGATACCTGCGCCGTGGTGCCCGCATGCCGTGTTTCGGCGGTCGATACGACCGCGGCGGGCGACGTTTTCAACGGAGCGCTGACCGTGGCGCTGGCGGAAGGCTTGCCGCTCTTGGACGCCGCGCGCTTCGCCACCCACGCCGCCGCCCTCTCGGTGACCCGCATCGGGGCGCAAAGCTCGATTCCGACGCGCCGCGAAGTGGACGACGCCCGTTTTGCGAATAACGGCCGATCCGCCGACCGAATGACAACCCTTTAAAACTTCGAATATGTTTGTAGTAAACAATTATGCGACAGCCGTGATACTCTGCATTGTCACGATGCTGTGCTGGGGCTCGTGGGGCAACACCCAGAAACTGGCAGGCAGGACATGGCGTTATGAACTCTTCTACTGGGACTATGTCGTCGGCATGCTCCTTTTTTCGCTGATCCTCTGCTTTACGCTGGGCAGCATCGGCAGCGAAGGACGTCCCTTCCTCGAAGATCTCGCGCAGGCTGCGCCCAAGGCCCTCGGCAGGGTACTGCTCGGCGGCGTCATCTTCAACGCCTCGAACATCCTGCTTTCCGCCTCCGTGTCGCTGGCCGGACTGGCCGTCGCCTTTCCGCTGGGCGTGGGTCTGGCGTTGGTGTTGGGCGTGGTCATCAATTACATGGGAGCGCCGAAGGGCGACCCCGTCATTCTGTTCCTCGGCGTGGTGCTGATCGTCATCGCCATCGTCTGCAACGGAATCGCTTCAGGACGGGTCCGGAAGGAGCCGGGTTCCTCGGCGCAAAACCGCAAAGGCATTCTGCTGGCGGTGCTGGCCGGCGTCCTGATGTCGTTCTTCTACCGCTTCGTGGCCGCGGCGATGGACCTCGACAACTTCGAATCCCCCACCCCCGGCATGCTGACGCCCTATTCGGCGATCTTCATCTTCTCGGTGGGCGTTCTGCTGAGCAACTTCGTCTTCAACACGCTCGTCATGAAACGGCCCTTCGTCGGTACGCCGGTCGGTTACGACGCCTATTTCAAAGGCTCGGCCCGCACCCATTTGGTCGGGATGCTGGGCGGCGCGGTCTGGTGTCTGGGTACGGCGTTCAGCTATATCGCCGCAGGTAAGGCCGGGGCCGCCATTTCCTATGCGCTGGGACAGGGTGCGCCGATGGTCGCCGCCGTCTGGGGCGTTTTCGTCTGAAAGGAGTTCCGGGGCGCGGGCCGCTCGGTGGGCTGGCTGCTGGCGGTCATGTTCCTCTTCTTTATTCTCGGTCTGGCATGTATCATTCTCTCCGGAGGCAACTGAATAACCTGAAACGATGAAGAAACTTTTGATTCTGGCGGCGCTTGCTGCCCTCTGTATGCCGGCGGTCCGGGCGCAGCAGACGCCCGCCGCACCCCTGCGGGTGATTTTCGATACCGACATGGGCAACGACGTGGATGATCCGCTGGCGCTCGATATGCTTTACAAGGCGGTGGACCGGGGTGAAATTATCCTGCTCGGCATCCTCAGCAGCAAGGATACCGAATTCTCGCCCCGCTATATAGATATGATGAATACGTGGTACGGCTATCCCGAAATTCCGGTCGGGAGGGTCCGTGACGGCGTGGTGCTCAAACGCGACGACTACGCGCGCGCTGTCTGCGAGTCGGGACTTTTCCCCCGCAGTCGCAGGGACCGGGACTACGGCGATCCCGTAACCCTTTACCGCCGCCTGCTGGCCGAGAGTCCCGACAGCTCGGTCGTGGTCGTCTCCGTCGGTTTCTCGACCAATCTCGGCCGCCTGCTGGAGAGCCGGGGCGATCGGTATTCGCCGCTGGACGGCATCGAACTGGTGAAGCGCAAGGTGAAGTCCTGTTCGGTGATGGGCGGAAGCTTCGGCGACAAGCCCCGCGCCGAATACAATATCGTGAACGACATCCCCAACGCCAAGCGGCTTTTCGCGCTCTGTCCCGTACCCGTCGCGGTCGTGTCGCTCGAACTGGGCAAGACGGTGAATTATCCCGGAGCCAGCATCGAAACCGATTTTGCGTGGGCCGGAAAGCACCCGATGGTCGAGGGCTACAAAGCCTACCGCAAGATGCCTTACGACCGTCCTACATGGGACATGATGTCGGTGCCGTATGTCCTGCGTCCCGAAATGTTCGGGGTGTCCGAACCGGGAATCATCTGCGTGGACGATCAGGGATACACCTATTTCACGCCGACGCCGCGCGGAAAGCATACGGTGCTCACCTTGACGCCCGGACAGCAGGATGCCGTGCTGCGATTCTTCGTGCGGGAGCTCTCTTCGAAGCCTGCAAAGTACAGGTAGACACCTCTGCGGTTCGGGAGACGGTTCCTTGGGGCGCGGTCTTTTGACGAAATAAGCCGGAGTCCGAGACTCCGGCTTATTTCGTGTCCGGGGCTTGGGTCCCCGTATGCGGTACGCCGCCCTACCTCACCCGCAGCGAGCGGCCGATGCGCAGCACCGTGGTCGATTTGATATTGTTCATGCGGCAGATGTTGTTTACCGTCGTGCCGTATCTGCGGGCTATTGCACCCAGCGTATCGCCCGACTTGATGCGGTGATACTTCATGGCGGCCTTTTCGGCGGCCTCCTTCTTGTCCTGCTCCTCGTTGGCGATCTCGTCGTCGAAGTCCTGCCCCGCGTTCGAATAGATGCTGAAGAACGATTTCTTCAGCAGGAACGTTTCTCGGCTCAGGATGCCGTTCTTGAAGTCGATCAGCCGTTCGGGGTCGAACGACTGGCCGTAATAGCGCGTCTCGAAATGCAGATGCGGACCCGTCGAGCGTCCCGTCGAGCCGCCCAGACCGATGATCTGTCCCGCTTCGACCCACTGGTTCGGCTCGACCATGCGCTCCGAAAGATGGCCGTAATAGGTCTCCAGCCCGTTGTCGTGGCGGATGATGACCAGATTTCCGTACCCGCCCTTGTTGTATTCCGAGATTCGCACCCGGCCGCAGAATGTGGCGTAAACCGGATCGCCCGTCTTGAGCGGCAGATCGACGCCCTGATGCTGGCGGCGACGGCGCGGACCGTACTTGCCGCGCGGATGCACCGAGCCCTGATACGGGCAGTGGTAGCCGGTCAGCGAGTCGATCAGGTCGATGACCACCGATTTGGGCATCGACGACATGTCTACCTCCTTGTAGGGGAAGAGCGTCTTCGTATCCCAGTATTTCTCGAAGATGGTGCTGTCCTTGGCCACTTCGCGGTTGCGGACGTATTTCCATGTGTTGTTGCTGTAGAGCACCACCTGCACCGCGTCGTTGCCTGAGTCGAGCGTGTCGAGGACTACGACGTCGTTGGTATCGAAAATCGACTCGATCTGCTTGGGCGCCAGCCGCAGGCGCAGCGCGGCGATGGAATCCACCGCTGCGGCCTCTTCGGGCGACAGGGCCGCGACGTGCAGCGAATCGGTTTTCTCCGCAGCCTGCGGTTCGGCGGCCGCGGCCGTGAGCGCCGCTACGGCGGCCATACATGTAAGGCAGTATTTTTTCATACGCAGTCTATTGTTGTCTGATAAGTTCCTCGGCGGCTTCCAGCGCCTTGTAAAATTCCTCGCCGAACCGTCGTACGATCGGCTCCCTGAGCGCCTTGTAGACCGGGATTCCCAGTTTCCGTCCGCACTCGCGCGCCGGGGCGCACACCGACCATCGGTGGTAGTTCAACCCTACCGTGCCGTTCGAAAACCGCATGAGCCGGATCGGATATAAATGGCATGAGATCGGCTTGCGGAACGCCGTCTTCCCCTCCAGCCACGCCTTTTCCACGGCGCAGAGCGTGATGCCGTTCTCCCGGTAGGTATAGGCGCACTCGGCGCCGTCGACCAGCGGCGTGGTCAGGTCCCCGTCCTCGTCCACGACCATGAAGCCCTGCCGCTCGACGGCTTCGATGCCTTCGGGTGTCATATAGGGTCTGTAGGCTTCGTATTCGCGTTCGAGAATATCGACCTCTTCCGCTTCGAGCGGCGCTCCGGCGTTGCCTTCGACGCAGCAGATGCCCTTGCAGGCCGCTATGTCGCATGCGAAGCACTCGCGCAGCAGGTCGGCGCTTACGATTTTGTCGTCTATCTCGATCATTTGCGGCAGGTGTCGGCGATAACGAGGTCGAACATCTCCCCCAGCGTCATGCCCATGGCCTTCGCCTGCTTGGGCACGATGCTTCCCGCACTCATGCCGGGAATGGAGTTGATCTCTATCATATAGGGTTTGCCTTCGGGCGTGACGATGAAATCGACGCGCACCACGCCCGAACAGCGGCACGCCTTGTAGGCGATGCGTGTCATGCGGTGCAGCTCCTCCGCGATTTCGGGTGAGATCTGCGCCGGGGTTATCTCGTCCGAATACCCTTCGGTGTATTTGGCCTGATAGTCGAAGAAGTCCTTCTTGGAGACGATCTCCGTGATCGGGAACAGATACTCCCTGCCTCCCGCCACCATCATGCCGCAGCCCATTTCGCGGCCTTCGATGCACTCTTCGATCAGCACTTCGTCGCTCTGGGCGAAAGCCGCTTCGACGGCGGGCAGCACCTCGTCGCGCGTGTGGACCTTCGTCACACCGAACGAACTGCCGCTGGCGTTTGGCTTGATGAAAAGCGGAAGCCCGAATTCGGCGATTACTTCGTCCGGGTCCGCGGTCTCGCCCTTGCAGAGGAAAATTTCACGGGCGAGGTTGATGCCGCGGCCCGCCACGGTCCGCTTGGTGGTGACTTTGTCGAACGTGATGACCGAAGAGGTCATCGAACACGACGAATAGGGAACGCCCATCATGTCCAGATAACCCTGCAGCCTGCCGTCCTCGCCGGGCGTGCCGTGGATGATGATCAGCGCATAGTCGAAAACCTTGCGTTCGCCCTCCACCGTCAGCGAGAAGTCGTTCTTGTCCACCTGCCATTGGCGGCCGTCGGGGGCCGTGTAGTGCCAGTCGCGGTGGTGGAGGTCTATGACCGTAATGTCGTATTTTTCGTGGTCCAGCGCCGATTCGATCTGCGCGGCGCTCTGAAGCGCGATTTCCCGTTCGGGCGAATCGCCGCCCGCCATGAGGGCAATCTTCAAACGTGTCATTGTCAGGGGTTGTATATGTCTTTGTATCTGAATTCCAGTATTTCCTGCACCATCTGCGCATACTGCCGCGCTTCGGCGTGGCTGTCGTCCAGCTGCAGCACGCGGTTGAAGTCGTTGAGCGCCGCGCCCCACTCGTTGAGCCGGTAATGGAGTTTGCCGCGCTCGGTGTACAGTTCCGTATTTTCGGGTTCCGCGGCGATCTGCGCCGTCAGTGCGGCCTTGCGTGCCGCCGGGCTCCAAAGCCCTTTGCGGCGGATGTACTCCGCGACTCCCGCGTCGAGCATCTGCGAGACGTCCTCGCCCCGCTCGATCCGTCCGCGCACCTCCGTCGAGGAGAAATCCTGTAGCGGAGCATCCTCCAGCACGGTGATGCGTCCGGCGAAACGCCCGACCTGCTCGCCGCGGCGGGGATAGACGTATATCGGGTATTCGAGTATTTTTTCGTACTCCTTCCAGCCGTCGAGCCGTTCGAGCTGGTCGGCGCCCATCAGGATCGAAAACTCCATCTCCGCGCCGTGGTTCTCGGTCAGATAGCGCAGCGTGTCGATTGTGTACGAGGGTTTGGGCAGCAGAAACTCCACCACCGAAGGTTTGATCCGCTCCGGCAGGCGCGATGCGGCGCAGGCCCTTTCCGCCATCTCGAAGCGGTCCATTTCGGGCGCCAGTTCGGCGGCCCGCTTGTAGGGGCTTTGGGGCGAGACGACGAGCACCGCTTCGTCGCACAATCCCTGCTCCACGACATATTCGGCCAAGGCGATATGGCCTTTGTGTACGGGGTTGAACGACCCGAAATAGAGCATTACGCGCTTCATGACCGGCCGGTTATGAATTCGTCGATGATGCGGGTGGTCTCGGCGATGGCTTCGTCGAGCGAGTCGTTCACGACTATGTGATCGAATTCGGGGGCTTTCGTCAGCTCGAATTCGGCCTTCGCCACGCGGCGGTCGATCACCTCCGGGGCATCCGTGCCGCGGCCTTCGAGCCTGCGGCGCAGCTCCTCGACCGAAGGCGGCATGACGAATATCGAGCATGCGTCGCCGCCGAAGATACGCTTGAGATTGATGCCGCCGATCACGTCCACGTCGAAAACGATGATGTTGCCTTTGGCCCAGATGCGCTCAACTTCCGAGCGCAGCGTGCCGTAGCAGGTGCCTTTGTAAACCTCTTCCCACTCCACGAACCGGTTTTCGGCCACGGCCTGCATGAACTCTTCGTGCGTCATGAAGTGGTAGTCGCAGCCGTGCCGTTCGCATCCGCGGGGTGCGCGGCTGGTCGCCGAAACCGAAAATTCGAACTGCGGAAAACGCTTCAGCAATTCGCGTACGATGGTGGTTTTTCCCGAACCGCTCGGAGCGGAGAATATTACGACCTTGCCCATTATAATATGTTCAGTACCTGTTCCTTGATCTTTTCCAGCTCATCCTTCATCTTGACTACCAGAATCTGGATGTTCGATTCGTTGGCCTTCGACCCCATGGTGTTGATCTCGCGGCCCATTTCCTGCGCGATGAAGCCCAGTTTGCGGCCCGCGCCCTCTTCGCCCGCGGCCACTTCGCGGAAGTATCTGCAGTGGTTCGCAAGGCGGACCTTCTCTTCGGTGATGTCGAGCTTTTCGAGGTAGAAGATCATCTCCTGCTCCAGCCTGTTGCGGTCCACGTCGGCCTGCAGCTTTTCGAGGTTGTCCAGAATCCGGGCCTTGATCGTCTCCGTGCGGGCCTTTTCGAAAGGCACGACCTCTTCCTTGTAGCTTTCGATCCTGTCCACGCGGCCGAGCAGGTCGGCGATCAGGATGGCGCCTTCCTGCATGCGGAATGCGTCGAGCCGGGCGGCGGCGGCTTCCGTCGCGGCGATCAGCGCCGCATGCTCCTCGTCGGATATGCTCTCCGTCTCGGTCGATACCACTTCGGGCAGACGCATGATGACGGGCACGATGGCGTCGTAGTCGGCGTCGATGCCCGCGAAGGCCAGCGTGTCGGTCATCTGGTGCAGGTATTCGCGGAACACCTCTTTATTTATACGCGCCGGCGTCTCCACGGCCTGCGACTCGACGGTCACGAAGACATCGACCTTGCCGCGCTGGATCGTGCGGGCGATGATATTGCGTATTTCGTATTCCGACTGGCGGTATACGGCCGGCAGCCGCAGTCCGAGGTCGAGCTGTTTGGAGTTGAGCGAGCGGATTTCTACCGTGATCTTTTTATTTTGCAGAGCGGCTTCGCCTTTGCCGAAGCCCGTCATCGATTTTACCATTGCGGCGGATGTTAAGTTTCGGCAAAAGTAATAAAAACAATTCAAAAATGCCGGGTGTTCGGGACGCCGGGTGAAATTTCTTTGAACAAGTTTTGCACAAGTGTTGTATTCTCAGGAATATTTTATTTATA
>CDZW01021596.1_pt1 | contig 19496 bp, 9 predicted proteins | sample 557511 | NCBI WGS metagenome assembly CDZW01 (sample SAMEA3182067, study PRJEB8094) | gut metagenome | biome: human; feature: gut; material: Stool; isolation source: human stools | place: Canada | collected 2013-03-05 | reverse complement strand
CGGATCTCGTCGGTCTTGCGGCCGTCGAGACGCAGGCCCTCGTCGAGGATCATGTTGCGCATGGCCTTCTTCTGCACGTCGTCGTGGAAGTATTTGTGGATCAGCATGGCTTTCTCGGCCAGCTCCTCCTCCGAATAGCGCGCGGCGAATTCGGCTTCGAGGGCGTTGAACATATCCTCGCGCTCGTGCTTCATCGTACCGCTGGTGGCGATGGCGTAGGCCTTGTCGTAAAGCTCCTTGACGATGAGCTGGCGCAGCTCCTCGTCGTTCTCCTCGTGGCAGTAGGTGCGTTTCACGTCCTTGCCCAGCTCTTTCGAAAGCTCGATCTGTACGGCGCAGTGCTTCTTGATCTCCTCGTGTGCGAACTTGATGGCTCCGAGCATCACCTCTTCCGAAACCTCTTTCATCTCGCCTTCGACCATCAGGATGTTGTCGATCGTACCGCCGACCATGATGTCGAGGTCCACGCGGTCCATCTCCGAGAATTTGGGGTTGATGACGTACTCTCCGTCGAGACGTGCAACGCGGACCTCCGAGATGGGGCCTCCGAACGGAATGTCCGAAACGGCCAGTGCGGCCGAAGCGGCCAGACCGGCCAGCGCGTCGGGCTGAATATCCTTGTCGGCCGAAATGAGGTTCACCGTCACGTAAACTTCGGCGTGGTAATCCGCGGGGAACAGGGGACGCAGGGCGCGGTCGATCAGACGGGCGACGAGAATCTCACTGTCGTTGGCGCGGCCTTCGCGCTTCATGAAGCCGCCGGGATAGCGTCCGCACGAAGCGTACTTCTCTTTGTACTCCACTTGGAGCGGCATGAAATCGGTGTCGGGTTTTGCGTCCTTGGCGGCTACTACCGTGGCCAAGAGCATCGTATCGCCCTGCTTGACCACCACCGAGCCGTCGGCCTGCTTGGCCAGTTTGCCCGTTTCGATCTCGATCTGGCGTCCGTCGGCCAGCGTAATGATCTTGCGGACTGCATTGTACAGCTTTTTGTCTTCCATAAAAAAAATTAACCTATAGTGTTTTTCGAATCGTTGTCTTTACGAAAATGAAGGCAACCCCTTCCGGGAATTGCCCTCATTTCTTCCTCACGGATTACTTGCGGAGGTTGAGCGTCTTGACGATGGCGCGGTAGCGCTCGATGTCGACCTCCTTCAGGTACTCCAGCAACGCGCGGCGCTTGCCGACCAGACGCAGCAGCGAACGCTGCGTGCCGAAGTCGTGCTTGTTGCTTTTGAGGTGTTCTGTAAGGTGGCTGATACGGTACGAAAACAGTGCGATCTGGCTCTCAGGAGAACCCGTGTCGGTGTTAGACTTGCCGTACTGGCCGAAAAGCTCTTGCTTTTTCTCAGCTGTTAAATAAGCCATTTTTTTGAAATTTATTCAGTTCCACTCTACGACGCATTCCCCTTACCGTGAATAACGCCAGAGCGTCCGGCAAAGTTACGAATTAATTGGAAATTAAGTATTAAAAATCAAAAAATTATTGTCTTCGGACTGAAAAACGTAAAAAATCGTTCGTAGATGCTATTCTTCGGGTGCCGGGAGAGGCTCGCACAGGGCCGTGGCGTCGCTGTTTTCCAGTCGTTTACAAAGCCGGATCTGATCCCGGAAACATTCGTCCGGCGCTCAGGCCGGTGCGGCAAACGCATCGGCCGCAACGGCCGTTCCGCCTGCGCCGCACGCCGCGGAGCAATCTTTTCGGCGGAAATTTCCCGAATCTCCCGGAAAATGCTATTTTTGCGGCTGACAAGAGCACGTTATGACAGAAAAGCTGATTCGGAAAGTCTGGATTGCGGTGTCCGCGGCCGCCCTCTGGGGATGCGGGGGCGCCTCCTCCTATACCGCCGTGGACGGCGTGATGCTCGGCACAACGCTGCATATCACGGCCGACGTGCAGGGCGTCTCCCCGCAGGAACTCTACGCCGCCGTGATGGAACTCGACCGCGAAGCCAAGGCGTCTATGTCGATCTTCGATCCGAGCTCGCTGCTGAGCCGGCTCAACCGCAACGAGACGGACAGCGTAGACCGCCATATCGCCTTCAACCTGCATCTGGCCGACAGTATCGGCGCCCTGAGCGGCGGCCGCTACGACGTGACGGTCAAACCGCTGGTCGAAGCGTGGGGGTTTGCCGGCAGGCAGGCCGAACGGCATCCCGACGTCGATTCGATCCTCGCATTCGTCGGCCGCGAAAAGGTCCGTGTCGAGGAGGGCCGGCTGGTGAAGGCCGATCCCCGCGTACAGCTCGACTTCAATTCGATCGCCAAAGGCTACACGGTCGATCTGCTCGCCCGGCTGGTCGAATCGTTCGGCGCCCGCAATTACATCGTTGACATCGGCGGCGAAGTCCGCTGCAAAGGGGTCAACCGGCAGGGCGGGCCGTGGCGCATCGGCATCGAAACCCCGTTCGACGGCAACATGTCCGACGGAGAATACGTGCAGAAACGCATCCGCCTGACCGACGGCGGTCTGGCCACTTCGGGCAACTACCGCCGCTTCTATCTCGATGCCGACGGCAACAAGGTGGCCCACACCATCGACCCGCGTACGGGGCGCAGCGCCGTGTCGCGTCTGCTCTCCGTGACCGTCGCCGCGCCGACCTGCGCCGAAGCCGACGCGCTGGGAACCATGTTTCTGGCCATGGGGGCCGACGATGCGTTGGAGGCCGTCAGGACGATGCCGGACGTGAAGGCCTATTTCATCCTCGCCGACGGGACCGACGGCTACGAAGAGTATATTTCACCCGCCATGGAGGCGATGATCATGCAATAACGATCCCTATGAAAAGCGCTGTTTTTCTCTACAACACCCAATCCGGGAAATGCAAAATCGAACGCTGCACCGAAGCCGTCTGCACGGTATTCCGGGCTTACGGCTACGATATCAAACCGCAGCTGATCGACTTCTGCGCCAATCCCTTCGACGGCAACGAGCAGATCGACCTGATGGTCGTTGCCGGCGGCGACGGCACGGTCAACTACGTGGTCAACGCCATGAAAAACAAGGGGCTGGACATCCCGCTCGGAGTGATTCCCGCCGGTACGGCCAACGACTTCGCGGGTGCGCTGGGCATGTCGCACCAGCCGCTCGAAGCGGCGCGGCAGATCGCCTCCGGCGCGGTGGACCGCGTGGACTGCGGATGCGTCAACGGACTCTATTTCGTCAATATCTTCAGCTTCGGCATCTTCACGACCACCTCGCAGCGCACGCCCGACCAGCGCAAGCACAAGATCGGCAAGCTGGCCTATCTGATCGAGGGCGTCAAGGAGCTGCGCGCGATGCACGCCGTGCCGCTCAAAGTGGTGGCCGACGGACAGGCTTTCGACTTCAACTCGCTGATGGTGCTCGTCTTCAACGGCGAGACGGCCGGCGGATTCCGCCTCGCGCGCCGTTCGTCGATCAAGGACGGTCTGTTCGACTGCATCATGCTCGAAAAGAAGAACTTCCTCCGTTCGACGCTGGCCATGGGCCGCTATCTGCTGCGGGGCAATCCGAAGATCGTCCGCCACCTTCAGGTGCGTTCGCTCGACATCGTATCGACGGTCAACGAACCGACGGACGTCGACGGGCAGAAAGGGGCCGAATTCCCGCTGCATATCGAGTGTATCGCCGGAGGTCTCCGCATCATGTGCCCCCGCGGAGAGTAGCGCCGTTTCAGGCGTTTGAAAGGCGTTTCAAGACGGTCGTTTCCGCCACCGCCGGCCTGCGTACTTCGCTATTTTTCGTCCGGCCTATTGCAATTTCGGACGAAAATTGTTACATTTGTCCGAAAAACCACGACGATATGGCGGATAATATCAAAGCGACACGGACGACGCGGGAAGGAGGACGTGAGAATTTGCGGAAAGTTTCGATCTCACGCATCAAAAAGGAGATGAGCGACGTCTTCTATCTGTCGGACGATCTGGTAATCACCACACTCGACGCGCAGAACAACACGACGTCCGACTACCCGGCTTCGATCGACGGTTTCTCGGCCATCATCATGATGACGGGCGAAGCCACCGTGTCGATCGACATGCAGAACTACAACGTCAAGCCCAACACCATCGTCTTTTTCAACCCCGACAGCATCATCCGCACGGTGAAATGTTCGTCGAACGCCGCGGCTTATTTTCTGGCGTTCTCCAAATCGTTCGTCAACGAGATCCAGATCGACCTCTCGACGTCGCTGCCGGTCTACATGCGCTTCGGCAAGGCTCCCGTACTGGAGGTCACGCCGCAGGACGTGGACCAGATACGCCAGCTCTTCCAGCTCATCAAAACCATGCTGCGCAGCGACAAGGAGCGTTACCGCCACGAAATCATCCGGACGCTTTTCACCACGGCGTTCTACATCATCACCGAGATCAACCAGCGCGAGCAGCCCGGCGAGATCAAACAAGGCCGCTGCGAAGTGCTCTTCGATGAATTCATGTCGCTGCTCCAACAGTACAACAAACGCGAACGCAACGTCAGCTTCTACGCCAAGCAGCTCAATATCACGCCGAAATACCTCTCGTCCGTGGTCAAGGAGGTGAGCGGCAAAACCGCCGCGCGCTGGATCGACGAATCGGTGATTCTGGAAGCCAAGGCGCTGCTCAAATACTCCGGCATGAGTATTCAGGAGATCGCCTACCACCTCAACTTTTCGACCCAGTCGTTCTTCGGCAAATACTTCAAACAGCACACCGGCACCAGCCCCTCGCGCTACAAACGCAAAGGCTGAGCCGCAGATACGGCACGAAACCCTCTCCCGGAGAGGGTTTTTTGTTGTCTCCATCCGAAAAGTACGGGGGTGCAGCCCGGTATTCGTCGATATAACATGAATTTCGAGCGGCCGTTTCTCAGCTGTTCGACGCTTATTTTGTAAACCATAGCGTAAACCGGAAAAACATGAAAATCCCCAAGGCGACCGTCACGGCGGTCCTTTACAAATCGAAGACCCTCGCCAGCGGCGAACACCCCGTCATGATAAGGGTCTGCTACAACAGCAAACGCCGATACAAAAGCACGGGACTCTCCTGTCCGGCGAAATGGTGGAACGCCGCGAAGCAGGAGGTGCGCGAACGGCATCCGCTGGCCCCGAACATGAACGCCATCATCGGTTCCGAACTGACGGCGCTGAAAAACAAAGTGCTGGATTTCGAGCGGCAGGGGGTGCCCTACTCCGTGCAGCGCATATTCGAAGCCTCGGTGCGTAAACCTCCGTCCCGGAAAACCCTGTACGACCTTTTCGAAGAGCGTATCGCTTATTTCAGGGACACCCTCCAGAAACACAACACGGCCACCGGCTACCAGACGCTGCTCCATATCGTCGAACGGTTCTCGCAGCACCGGACCGTCGAGCTGTTCGACGTGGACGGCGCATGGCTCGGCGAGTTCGAGGAGTACCTCCATGCGCATTATGCCGATACGAGCATCAAACGGTTTTTCAGCGCCCTGAAAGCGCTGATGAACTACGCCTGCCAGAACGGACTGCTGGACGCCAATCCATTCGACCGCTTCCGTCTGAGCCGCAGGCTCGACGTGCGGACCGCCAAACGGGCGCTCGAAACCGACGAATTCGACAGCCTGATCCGTTACTACCTCGATACATATTATTATAAGACCCGGAAGAGACCCGATCCCCGGACGATGAAAAGACGCTGCTGGCGCGCGCCATGCCACGGATGCCGGGGCGAGGAGCGGCAGGCGTCGTACGACGCCGAGCAGTTCGCGCTTTCGATGTTCATCTGCTCCTATATTTTTCAGGGGCTGGCGCTGGTCGATCTGGCCCGCCTGAGGTGGAAAGACCTCGTATGCGTGGAGATTCCGGACCGGGAGAAGTACGACCGGGATTGTGCGGCCTACGGCCCCCGGTATGCCGAAGCGCATAAGGAGACGGTCGCTTTTTATGAAATCAATTTCGTTCGCGCCAAAACCCTGCATCCGATCCGCATTCTGGTCGAACAGCGGGTGGCGTGGCCCTATATGAAGCCGTTCGCCCGCACGGCGAAGGGCGGCGCCGGAGACGACTTCGTTTTTCCGATCTACTTCGACGACGACCCCCAACGCCGGTTCGAACGCATAACCTATGCCAACAACGTGATAAACCAAGGGTTGCAGCGTGCGGCGAAGCGCATCGGCCTGTCGCGGAAAATCACCTTCTATTCGGCCCGTCACACCTATGCGTCACGTCTTTATCACGCCGACGTGCCGCTGCCCCTGATCGCCCAGAACATGGGACGCAACCCTGCGGAAATCGAAACCTACCTCAAAGAGTTCGACACGGACAGAATCATCAGCGCCAACAAGCGGGTCTGGCAAATCCCCGGCCCCGCCTCCAAAGACCCGAAAACCGGCGCCGGTTTGTAAACCTTCATGTAAACCGAGCCGTTATGCAAGATTGTAACTCCATAAATATCAGCACATAACTCAATCTGCGCTTTGTTCTTAACCGGAACAATGTTAGCCGGTGTCGGTTGTAAAGACTACGACGACGACATCGACGACCTGAAGGGTCAGATCAACGACTTGAAGGGTCAAGTCGAGTTGAAGGCCGACGCTTCAGCCCTCAAAGCTGTTACCGACAAATTAAACGGGATAGATTTCTCGTCTTTCGTTACCAACAGCGGTCTCCAGACAGAGCTTGACAAAAGGCTGGCAGACTATGCCAAGAAGTCGGATCTGAAAGATTGGCTGACTAGCGATGAGGTGTTGAAACTTATTAAGGCTCAGGGATATCAGACCAAGGCTGACGTTCAGAAACTGATCGAAGAGGCTACCAAGAATCAGCTGACTGCCGACGATGTCAAGAAGATTTTCGAGACGATGATCGCTTCGGACGAGACCATGGGTAAACTGCAGGCCGAAATGCAGAAGATCATCCAGCAGGCTCTGGTCGACGGCAAGTACGTTACCGAGCAGCAGATGAAGGATTTCGTCGAGGGTAAAGGTTACATCACCGGTGCCGATCAGCTGTCGGCGACTCAGATCAACCAGATCCTTACCGCTGTCGCCAATTCCGTATCTTCGGAGACGGCTACGGTCACCGATGCCATCAAGAAGGTCCTCGGCGACAACTTCGCTTCGTACATGGCTGAGTACATGAATGACGAGACGGTCAAAGCCGAAATGGGCAAGACCATCACCGATACGATCCTCAAGGAGCTGACCGATGCCAACGTAACTCTGAAAGAGGCTATCGAGGCGATGATCGAGGAGGGTGTAAACAGCAAACTGTTCAACCCCGACGGCAGCGCAATCTACCTGAAAGAAGCCGATCTGAAGGATCGTTTCGACAATTACGACACGCAGCTCCGCAATCTCTGGAGCGCTATCGCAGACCTCGCCGGCCGCATCCAGTCGCTGGTTTACGTTCCGACTTCGCTCGAAGAGGTATCGAACAATGTCATTTCCATCGAGGGACTTCCCTATATCGCGATGGTTGACGGTGAAGGTGAGGACTACAAGTTCTATCTGGGCAGCGACGAAGGCGGCAACGAGGCCGCGATCGAAGCTACTTTCATGGTTTCGCCTGCGGCTCTGGCAGTCAAGATGACCAAGGAGAACGTATCGTTCGTAACGGAGGAGATCAAGACGCGCAGCGCTGCGTCGTTCGAGGTTGTAGACGTGATCGATCAGGACGTCGTGACCGGTAAGTTTACCGTTGTCGCCAAGACTCAGTACGAGTACGGAAACGGCAAAACGCTGGCCATTGCGCTGAATGTGAAACTCGCAGGCACCGGTGTCGCCGGAGCTACGCCCGAAGATGCCATTTCGGGCGAGGATTTGGGCAGCGATTTCACCAGTGCCTTTATCGGTACGCAGTATAATGCAGGCGGCGCGATCAATGCCGATCTGGTTGCCGGTCGTATGAAAGAGGACGGAAACCTCGAACTGGTAGTTGACGACGATACCCAGTTCTCGGAATTCGAGGGCGATGGCGGTCTGAAATATAACGACGAGGAAACCGTCGTTGAGTTCTTCCATGATGTGAAGATTTACTACATGAAAGACGGCAAACCGCAGGAGCTTGCCGCAATCTGGGGCGAGGATGTTCCCGTTCTCAAGACCGTTGTTCCTGAAGACGCCGCCGTAGCGACGGTAGATCCCGAAGATAACAAGGACAGCTATACGCTTACGGCAACCACGGCGGCGATCAAAAAGGGCAAGGGTGTTCCGGCTCTGATCGACGACGTGATTACCTCGGAACCGTTCTCGTTCGACCTCGTATCGGGCGAATACACCTGCCGCGTGGTTAAGAACGCCAAATCGCAGTTCACCATCATCAAGGACAACACCGACGTCATCGTTTCCGAGCCGCAGACGGTAACGTGGAACTATGCAACGGTTAGTGCTGGCGACGATTACGAGGCTGTGGATTACCTGCTGAATCCCGATCCCACGAAGCCGCAGATCGGCCACGTGATTTACAACGCACTGAAGGCTGGATCCTTTGAGGATATCCAGATCTTCGACGGCGAGACCGAAATGACCGACGAACTGCCGTTCGATGTCGCTGACATTATCCTTACTAGCTCTCCTGCTGACGATCGTGCAGAGCAGCATCTGGAACTTGTCGTAGCCGGCAACAGTGCAATGACGAGCGGTTCTTACACGGTCAAAGCACGTTACAACTATGAGAACACCGATATTACGATTACTCTGCCCGTCGTTATCGAGGGTATGCCTGAGATCACGATGGCTCCGGAGACCGTAACGGTGGATTACTTGGCGGGAACGAGCGAATACACGGTGATCGAGACGTATGCCGAGAAACTCTGGAATAAGGATTGGGCTCCGAAGTACTTCGCCGACAAGCAGACGTTCGTAGATGCGATCTATGCCGCTACCTTCGAGGCTACTGCCGATGAAGCGGAAGATGGAACCGAACTCGTGCAGGCGACCGACGATGCAAAGAACATCGCTATCAAGCTCGGCACCGGAGCAAAGGAGAAGAGCTACGAACTCACGGCTAAACTTACTGCCGACTGGGGTCTCGATGTAACGGTTGCCGTTACGGTTAATTTCGAAGGCTTTGCAGGCGAGCTGGTACAGGGCGACAACTATGCGAATCCGGTGCGTCTGAACGCAAAACTTACGACGACGGCTTATGTGCCCGATGGACTTAACCTCGACAACACTTGGGTTGCACCCAAAGATTCCAAGGGCAATGAAATCGGAAAGGTTGTCTTCTCGGTAGACGCTGAAGAGTATGAAGGCGCTTCGGTAGACGCCGACGCCAAGACCCTGACGTGGGGTACTGAGTACAAGGGCCTGAACATGGCGCTCAGCGTAAAACTGATGCTTGATTCTTATGTTCTTGACGAGCAGGAGCTTAATGTCGAGATTCCCGACCCGATCAAGGATAAGACGATCAGCCTGCGTAAGAGTGCCGCTACTACGATTTCTGCGAGCGATGCCGATGCTTCCCTGACTGTGGGCGATCTCCTCCAGCTGGCGAATATCAACGGCAACAACGTGTTCGAGGCTGCGGCTGCCGATGAGAATACGGTTCTCGGAGTCGCTGTCAAGTACGAGGTGATGAATCCGGAGGTTCTCGTTGACCGAATTACGATTGCGGGCGATTTCGCAACCACCGGTACGATTACGGTCAAGGGTAATGCCGACAGCGAATTCGTAGGCGAGAAGACGGTCAAGGTGAAAGTTACCGTATCCTATGATTACGGCACGGACCGCGTTCACAATCTTGATATCAAAGTTAAGCAGAAAGCCAACTAATAAAGAATCCCCCTTTTCCGCGAAATCCGGCGCCGTTCTTCGGGGCGGTGCCGGGAGCGCGGGAAATCAAATCCCTAAAGCAGGAACGGCACATCCCAAAGTTTTTTGGTTAACAACTCCCACTTTTAAGTAACATTCCTGCTTGCGGCAGACCGAAGAGGTGCGGTCTGCCGCTTTTTTATCGTTCCGACCGTTGCTGCAATCCGTCGGACCGGATACGATAGGCTGTTGCCGGATCGGGTGCCTTTGTCCCGACTTATATGAAAAATCAGCCGCAGTCAATACTGCGGCTGATTTGATTTGAGCCTATTTCCGGCATTTCCCGGATGTTCTTCCCATGTTCCCCGGCGTTTTCCGGCATTTTGGGCGTTTTTTTCGGTCCGCCGTTCCGTCGCGCCGCAGAGCCATGCGGGCTTTACGGGCGTGTTTGCGGGGCTGTAGGGCTGCGTTTCATGCGCCAGCCTTCCGCGTCCCTCATCGTATCCCCGGAGGGCGTGAAAGGCCCCTGAATCCGTTTTTCTGCAATACGGACAGCGCCGCGTCGTCGGTGCTGATTTCGGGCGGGATTTCGCGGGCGTTTCGTGCGCGGGCGTATTAGACGCCGCGCCCCGACAAAGCCTCTCCGGCGCTTCCTCCCCCGTGTTGCGGCGGTTTCAGCCTTATTTTGCCTTGGCGGCTTTGGCGGCCACCGCTTGATCCAGCTCGATGATGAAGTCCGAAAGGACGTTCATGTAGTTGATGAAGGCGTCGTATGCCGAGTCGTACGGGTTGAAGTAGGAGTGTACGTCGCCGTCCGAGAGCCATTTGGTCGCCATGTAGTAGAAGTGGTCCGAGGTCTGCATGAAACTCCATACATAGTCGAAATCGGGGCTTTTCAGGGCGGCGACCTTCTCTTTCTGGGCGTAGAGTTTCGAGAAAGCCTCGTTCTGCAACTCGTTGCCGAGCCACGCCGTCACGTCGCGCTCCTCGTCGGCCCACGACATTACGTGCGGACAGTGGAGTACGGACACCGGCTGGTACTTCTTGGCGGCCTCGCTTACGGTGGCGAACTCCATGTCGTTCTTCTTGGCGAGGATCGCTTTGGGAAGCGCACGCATGAATTCGAAGATTCCCGTATCCGCCGTCTGATGCTCCCCGAAGGTCTCGTAGTCCATGAAGAGGTTGATGACCTCGCCCGGCGTTTCGTCCGAAGAGAGCCATTTGACGTATTTGTCCGCCGTCAGCGGCCATTCGTCCCAGCTGCGGTTCGAGAAACGGAACGCAATGTCGTCCGAGAGCTTGTAGTTGCGCAACAGCAGGCGCAATTTCTGATTGATGGCGTTGGCATAGACGTAGTTAGGCGATTTCCAGCCCAGCACGTGCTTGGCGCCTTCGGCCAGCATCGTGCGGAAGCCCATGTCGGCGACCATGGCGCCGATCTCGTCGGAGTAGATCAGCTCGGTGTTGCGGAAGGCGGTGGGCTTCACGCCGAACTCCTTCTTGATCATGGCCGTATGGAGCTTCACCTGTTCGGTGAAATCCTCTTTCGACGCCAGCGACGCCAGCGAATGGGAGTAGGTTTCGGCCAGAAACTCGACGCATCCCGTGGCGGCCAGCTCCTTGAACGAGTCGAGCACCTCAGGCGCGAAGGCGCGGAACTGCTCGACGGCGATGCCCGTGATCGAGAACGAACAGCGGAATTTACCCTTGTTCTCCTTGATCAACTTCAGCAGCAGGGCGTTCATGGGCAGGTAACACTGCCGGGCGACTTTCTGCATGATCGAGCGGTTCAGGAGGTCGTCTAGGTAGTTGTGGTCCTTGCCCATGTTGAAGAAGCGGTACTTCTTCAGTCGCCAAGGCTGGTGTACCTGAAAATATAAGCAGACGGTTTTCATAGGGTATCTGTATTTTTATTGTTTTTTGTTCTCTTCAATGACCGCTTCGTATACGGCTTTGATCTTCGCCGCGGCGTCGTTCCACTTGAGGTTGGTGACCTCTTCGAGTCCTTTCGACGCGAACATGCCCGACAGGGCCGGGTATTGGATGAGGCCGTAGATGGCGTCGGCCAGCGCGTCCACGTCCCAGTAATCGACCTTCACGGCGAAGTCGAGCACTTCGGCCACGCCGCTCTGTTTGGAGATGATCACCGGCACGTTCGAGCGCATCGCTTCGAGGGGCGAGATGCCGAAAGGTTCCGAGACCGACGGCATGACGTATACGTCCGACAGCTGGAACATCTTGTGTACGTCCTCGCCGCGCAGGAACCCCGTGAAGTGGAAGCGGTCGGCGATGCCCAGCCGCGCCACGCGGCGGATGACGTGGTTCATCATGTCGCCCGAACCGGCCATCACGAAGCGTACGTCGGGTACGCGCTTGAGCACTTTGGCGGCAGCCTCGACGAAGTAGTCGGGACCTTTCTGGTAGGTGATGCGTCCGAGGAAGGTGACGATCTTGTCCTTCACGCCGCGTTCGGGCATTTTGCAGGGGCCGCCGGCGAAGCGCACGGCGTTGTGCACCGTCACGACCTTTTCGGCCGGAACGCCGTAGCGGTTGATGACGATGTTGCGGGTAAGGTTCGAAACGGCGATCACGCGGTCCGCGGCGTGCATGCCCGCACGCTCGATGGCGTAGACCTGCGTATTGACGTTCTCGCCGCTGCGGTCGTATTCCGTGGCGTGCATGTGCACGACGAGCGGTTTGCCCGACACGCGCTTGGCGGCGATGCCGGCGTAGTAGGTGAGCCAGTCGTGGGCGTGGATCACGTCGAACTGCCCTTCGAGGTCCTTGGCGACCTGCGCGGCCACCACGGCGTAACGGGCCACCTCCTCCATGAGGTTGGCGCCGTACTTTCCCGAAAAGGTGTAACGCTGTTTCCATGCGTCGGTCGTGGACCAGACCTGCTGACCCGATTTTACATAGCGTTCGTGGTAGACCTCGTACTCTTCGGGGGAGATGTAGGGCACCATGTTCGAGTCGATGTGGATGAACGACATTTTTTCGAGAATGTCGTCGGCTCCGCTCCCGGTCGAACCATAGAGAGCCTCCACGTCGCTGGCGTTCATTACGTGCGTGAAACGCTGATCTTCATCGCCGTAAGCGTGGGGAACCACGAACGTGACGTCTACGTCGTTGCGCGCCAGACCGCGCGTCATGCCGTAGCACGCCGTTCCAAGACCGCCCGCGATGTGGGGCGGGAACTCCCAACCGAACATTAAAACTCTCATATCTTAATTCTTTTCATTTTGTTGCCTTTATTTCTTTGCGGCTTTTCCTGCCGCCTTTTTCGCCGCGGCCTTGGGGGTCTTCGCCGCGGCCGGACTTTTGGCGGCGGCCTTTACCGTCTTCCCGGCACTTTTCGCCGCAGGCTTCGTCTTCGCCGGCTTTTTCTCTTTCGGACCGTTCGTTCTGCCGCTTTTCTTCGCGGCTTTGGGCGCTTGGGAATCCCCTTTGCTCCGCTCGCGGATCATGCGGTGGATGTCCAGTGCGGCTCCGACGCTCCACGCCTGCGAAATGGCTCCGCGCGAAGCGTAGGGCGGGTCGGCGTCGTACAGCTCGCAGATCGAGCCGATGCCGTAACGCTGGATGTCCTCGTCGAAGTTTTCCAGCGCCTCCTCGGCCTGCGGCAGGAATGCGTCGCCGTCGATGTCGAAGCAGGCCTTGATGTAGAAGGGCAGCAGCCACGGCCATACCGAGCCGTTTTTGGCGGCGAAGTCGCGTTCTGCGGGCATGCCCTCCTGCGAACCCCTGTAAAGCGGGTTTTGGGGCGACAGCGTCCGCAGTCCCTTCGGGGTGAGCAGGTGCTGGCGCACCGTGCGGATCACCTCCAGCTGCATCGTCTCGTCGAGCATCTTGTAATTCAGTCCGCAGGCGACGATCATGTTGGGGCGCGTCGATTTGTCGGGACCGCTGCCGTCCACGAAGTCGGCCAGATAGCCCTCCGGCAGGCGGAACAGTTCGATGAACGACTCCTGCGTGCGTGCCGGAAGCGGGGTCCACTCCTTGACGAAGGCCTTGTCCGTCTTGTCCCCGTATTTGCCGGCCAGTTCGAGCGTATAGCATACGGCGTTGTACCACAAGGCGTTCACTTCGACCTGATAGCCGTTGCGCGGGGTCACGGGGCGTCCGTCGATCGTCGAATTCATCCACGTCAGGGGCACCTCTTCCGATGAAGCCCATATCAGCCCGTTGTCGTGCAGCGCCACGCGGCCGCCTATTCCCTGCCGGTAGCTCTCCAGTATGTCTTTCATGGCCGGGCCGTAGCTCGCCCATATCTCCTTGGCCCCCACCTCGCGTTCGAGCTGCTGGAGGGTCCAGAAAAACCAGAGGGGAGCGTCCGCCGCGACTTCGGCCGAGGCGCTGCCGGTGAACATGCCGTCGCGCATCTCCCGCACCAGCGTATCCAGCGCGTCGATGCAGTCCTCCTTGTGTCCCTGTTCGAGCGTGATGCCCGGCAGCGAGATGAAGGTCTGGCGGCCCGAAACCCCGTGCCACGGATATCCCGACACCACTTCGGTCCGGTCGCCCGGACGGCGGATCAGGAACTGCCGCGCCGAGTGTTCGAGACAGCTGATGAAGTCGATCTTATGCGTACGCCGCGCGATGGATGCGGCGAAAACCTCTTCGATGGTTTTGGTCGAGCCCATTTCGTCGAGCGACGCCGAGAAGATGATGCTCTCGCCCTTCTTGAGCTCCGCTTCGAAATAGCCCGTCGTGAGCAGGTCTTCGTACCCCTCGTATCCGCGGGCCAGCTCCTGCTGGTATTCGAATCCGTAATACCAGTCGGGCGCGGGCACGAACTCCGTGCCGGGTTTGCTCGTCTGGAGATAGAGCCACGGGAACGAGTTGTAGAGACGGCACTTCACGCCGTTTACGGCGGGGTAGGAGTGTCCGTCGGCCTCCATGTTGGCGTGCGTCAGCGCATGCTTGTCGCGGAAGGCGAGGAACGGCCGCAGCCGCAGCCGGGTTTCGGAGTGGGCGTCCACGAGCGTGTAGCGGATCATCAGCTGCGTCCGCTTGTGGATCCAGAGCATCTCCTTCTTGAGGATTACGCCGCCCACGCGGTAGGTGATCGTCGGCGTCGGCGTATACTCGAAATCGGTGATATACTTGTGGCCGCGCGGCTCGTATACCCCCTTGAAACGGTGCAGCGCCAGATTGAACGTCTGGTCGTGCTGCACCACGGTCTCGTCGAGCGACGAGAGCAGGACGTAGGTCCGGCCGCTGTCGTCGATGGGGGCCACCATCAGTCCGTGATAGCGGCGGGTGTTGCAGCAGACGATCGTCGTACTCATGTAGCCGCCGATACGGTCCGTCGAGAGCATTTCGCGCTGGAGGGAGTACTCCAGATTGCCCAATTCGCTTTTGTCGAAAGTAAGTGCTGACATATCTTTCTTAAAAATGCAGTTCGTCCTATAAAGATATTAAAATTTTCAGATAAATAATACCCGATAACAGTAAATTAATACCTTTTTTAACATTATTCACGCCAAATTTGCTAAGCCCACTTTACCAATGCAAAATCCATGCGGTGCGGCAGGTGGGGATTGTAGGGATAGAGACGCAGCGCCACATCGAACGTGCCGGCCTCGCCGGGAACGTAATCCAGCGCATAGGTCACGCGGCTGCCGTCGGTTTTGGTGTGTTTCAGCCCGATGGTGCGGGTTACGTTCACCTTGCCGCCGCCGACGATCTGCTGGGCGATGACCATCTCGACGCCGATATCCTCAGGCCGGAGGTTGGCGATGTCCACCGTCACTTCGAAGTGGTACTTCTCGCCGACGAAGATCGCCTCGTCGTCGATCCTCACGCGCTGGACGTCGATCACGCGGACCTTGTCCCATGCGGCCGAAACCTTGCGCTTCCACGCCGCGATCTCGCGGGCCAGCTTGTAGCCGCCTTCGACGATTTCGCGCTTGCGGGCCGCGAGCTTGTTGTAGAACCGCTCCTCGTAATCCCCCAGCATGCGGTTGGTCGTGAAGTTCGACGCGATGTCGGCGACGCACTTTTTGACCGAATCCACCCACTGGTGAGGAATGCCGTCGCTGCCGCGGTCGTAGTATTTCGGCACGATCTGCTCTTCGATGGTGTTGTAAATCATCTCGGCGTCGAGTTCGTCCTGATAGCCCTGATCGGCGAACGTGCGTTCCATGGGCAGCATCCATCCCGCGCCCTCCTTGTAGCCTTCGACCCACCATCCGTCGAGTACCGAGAACTGGAGCACGCCGTTCATGACGCACTTCTCGCCCGACGTACCCGACGCTTCGAGCGGACGGGTCGGGGTGTTGAGCCACACGTCCACGCCCTGCACCATGCGGCGGGCCAGCTCCATGTCGTAATTCTGCAGGAAGAGGATCTTGCCCACGAACTGCGGCATGGCGGCCACCTCGACGATGCGTTTGATGAGGTCCTGACCCGGCTTGTCGTTAGGGTGCGCTTTGCCCGCGAAGATGAACTGCACGGGACGCTCCTTGTTGTTGACGATCGCCGACAGCCGGTCGAGGTTGGTGAACAGCAGGTAGGCGCGCTTGTAGGTGGCGAAGCGGCGGGCGAAACCGATGGTCAGCACGTCGGGCTTGATGCCCTCGATGATCTGAATCATCTGGCGCGGCGAGTCGAGACGCACCTGATTGGGGTCGCTGTAGCGGCGGCGGATATGCTTTACGAGCTTGTTCTTGAGATACATGCGCTCGTTCCACAGCTCCTCGTCGGGAATCTGGTGGACCTTCTGCCATGCCGGGATGTCGTAGGTGTGTCCCTCGAATCCGTCGGCGAAATAGCGGGCGTACAGGCGGCGCATGCTGGTCGCGATCCACGTCGGGAAATGCACGCCGTTGGTGACATACCCGATGTGAAGCTCGTTTTTGAAGTAGCCCGGCCACATGTTGCCCAGAATCTCCTTCGACACCTCGCCGTGGAGCCACGACACGCCGTTCACCTCCTGCGAGAGGTTGCAGGCCAGCACCGACATCGAGAACTTCTCGTTGGGGTCGTTGGGGTTGGTCTTGCCGAGGTTGATATACTGTTCCCACGTGATTCCCAGCACGTCGGGATAGTGCGACATGTACTGGCGGATCATTGATTCGGGGAATGCGTCGTGGCCTGCGGGAACCGGCGTATGGGTCGTGAAGAGCGACGACGAGCGGATCACCTCCAGCGCTTCCGAGAAGGAGAGCTTCTTGTGGGTCACCAGATCGCGGATGCGCTCGATGCCGATGAATGCGGCGTGTCCCTCGTTGCAGTGGAATACGTCGTGTTTGATGCCCAGCTTGCGCAGCGCGCGGATACCGCCGATGCCGAGCAGGATCTCTTGCTTGAGCCGGTTCTCCCAGTCGCCGCCGTAGAGGTGGTGCGTAATCTGCCGGTCCTCTTCGAGGTTGGCCTCGAAGTCCGCGTCGAGCAGGTAGAGGTCCGTGCGTCCCACCTGACATTTCCAGACGCGCGCCCAGAGCGTACGTCCGGGGAAGGCGATGGTGACCGTCATCCAGTTACCGGCTTCGTCGCGCACGGGAGAGATCGGCAGCTTGTAGAAGTTCTGCGCTTCGTAGGTCGCCTCCTGCGCGCCCTGCGACGAGAGCCGCTGCGTGAAGTAGCCGTAACGGTACAGCAGGCCCACGGCCGCCATCGGGACGTTCTTGTCCGACGCCTCCTTGAGGTAGTCGCCGGCCAGAATGCCCAGACCGCCGGAGTAAATCTTGAGCGACGAATGCAGGCCGTACTCCATCGAGAAGTAGGAGATCGAGGTCGCTTTCGGATCGGGTTTCTCGTTCATGTAGTCGCGGAACTGCGCATATACGGCGTCGAGCTGGCTGAGGAAATTCGTATCCTGTTCGAGCTCCTTCATGCGCTCCACGCTCATTTTGTCGAGGAATGCGATCGGATTGCGTTCGCACTCGGCCCACAACGCATGGTCGATGCTTTCGAACAGGTCGCGCGTGCCGGGATTCCAGCACCACCAGAGGTTGCGCGACAGCTCTTCGAGGGCGTGCAGCCGTTTGGGCAGCGTCTTGTCCACCATCATGCGGTTCCAGTTGGGCTTCTCGGCGAAAAGCTGCTGGCGCACGAAGTTGATCTGCTCGTTGCGGTTTCCGCCCTCGTCCAGCACGGCGCGGTTGGTGCGGATGACCGAACTTTCGACAGCCTCGGAGTAAGCCTGCTCGTAGGCGGCGAAGAGGTGTTCCCAGAGCGCCGTTTCGGAGATTTCGTAGGCCGACACGCGCATCTCGTTCACGTGCTTGTCGTCCAGCAGGCTGAAGTGCAGCAGCGACTCGGCGATCTTCTCTTCGACCTCCTGATCGTTGTAGTCGTCGCGCAGAACGATCTCCACGCCCGCATGCTCGCGCTGCTTGGCCGCCCAGAGACCGAATCCGGCCAGCGTCGTGGTGATCGTCGGCACGGAGAAGGCCACCGATTCGAGCGGCGTGTATCCCCACGGTTCGTAGTAGGAGGGGAATACGGTCATGTCCATGCCCACCAGCAGCTCGTAGTAATCCTTGCCGAAGATGCCGTCGGCCTTGTTGAGGTAGGTCGGAACGAAGATCACCTTCACCTTCGAATCGGGCGTGGTCAGGACGCTGCCGTTGAGGGCGTTTACGATCGGATCGCTGTTCTGGTATTCGAGGTAGTGGGTCGAGTATTTGTACTGCCCGCCGTCGATGGGCTTCGACGGGTCGGCCAGATGCGCCTGCAGGTCCGCGCGCGGACCGCGGTTGGCGGCGGGCACGGTGATGTAGGCCAGCACCTGACGTTTGAGCCGGGGCGATGCGGCCAGTTTCTTGAGCGATTCGATGAATACGTCGATGCCCTTGTTGCGGAATTCGTAGCGTCCGCTGGTGCCGACGATCAGCGGCTCCTCGGCGAACTTTTCGCCCAGACACGCTTCGGCCACCGAGATCATCGTTTTGCGGGCTTCGGCGCGTTTTGCGTCGTACTCCTCGCCGGTCCAGACGAAATCGTTTTCGAAGCCGTTGGGCGTGATGCAGTCGGGTTCGCGGCCCAGCAGGAATTTGCACTCGTTGGCCGTGATGTCGCTGACCGTGACGAATGCGTCGTGGTAGGCAGCGGCGGCCTTTTCGATCGAGTGTTTGGCCACGACGTTGAACTGGCGTGCCAGTTCGTCGGCGTTGAACTTGGTCAGGTCGGTGTAGAGCGGCAGGTGGTTGCCCGCGATGCAGCGGCCCATGACCGTGGCGTGCGTGGTGAAGAGCGTCGCCACATAGGGTGCGTGGCGGCGCAGGTAGAGACCGCCCGCCGCGGTCATCCATTCGTGGAAATGGGCGGCGATCTTGTCGGTCGCGGTGCAGAAGTTCTCGACATAGGAGGCGATCACCGCGCCTGCGGCGTAGCCGAAGAGCACGGGTTCGATGTAGTCCCACTGACCCGAAATCGAATCGACGTGGTAGGTCTCCCAGAGTTTCTTGAGTATTTCGTCCTTGCGGGGAATCAGCGAGGTGAAGTCCACCAGTATGGCCGTCGGTTCGCCCTTGATTTTCCAGTGTCCCGCGCGGATGCGGATGCCTTCGGCGTAGAGTCCCTGACGCCATGCCTTCAGCAGGTTGGGATCCTCCTCGAATTCGGGGTTCACGCCTTCGTGCTGCAGGTCGGGGCCGATGAGGATGTAGCGCTCGTTGAATTTCCGGATGGCCGTTTGCGCTTTGGTCGAGACTACCGTATGGATGCCGCCGATTTTGTTGCAGACCTCCCAACTTACCTCGAACAGGTAATCGGGGGTTAGTTTTGCATTGCTCATATTTGTGATGCTTGTTTGTAATTTACTTGTCGAATCGGTTGAAAACCGGTGCAAAGGTAATACTTA
>CDZW01020426.1_pt1 | contig 20015 bp, 20 predicted proteins | sample 557511 | NCBI WGS metagenome assembly CDZW01 (sample SAMEA3182067, study PRJEB8094) | gut metagenome | biome: human; feature: gut; material: Stool; isolation source: human stools | place: Canada | collected 2013-03-05 | reverse complement strand
GGTCTGCCGGACGCATAACCGAGTATAACTTCAATATGCTGTCCGAGAAGTACCAGAACGAGCAAAAGGAGCTTGAAACAAAAATAAGACAGCTTCACGAAACGATGGAAGCCGCCGTACAGACCGCAGCGGATGCTGAAAAGTGGATTGCCCTAATGAAACAGTATGTCAACCCTGTGGAGCTGACCGCAGAACTTCTGAACACTCTAATTGAAAAAATAACCGTCCACGAAGCTGTCAAGGGCGAGGACGGAAGCCGTGAGCAGGAAGTAGAAATCTACTACCGCTTCATCGGCAAAATTGACTGACCTTTCTTTTTTACCCAATAATATCTTTAATTAAGGGAAACGGGAAAGACCATGCCAGATATTGCCAGCGTGATCAAAATGAGTGATCTCTATCATATCAGTCTGGATGAACTGTTGAAAGGAGATCAGGATATGATGAAAAAGATAGAGAAGGACACAAATATCGTAAGGTCCAACAGTAGGCTTATCGCTGTGGGCATAGTGGCTATCATAGTGGCTGTCGTTGTCATATTTGCAAGTATCATGACGGGAAATGCGGTGTTGGATTTTCTTGCGGCGGCGCTTCCGTGGGTATTCATGGGGATTGCCCTTGCGTGTTTTCTTGCAACGAGAAAGCCTGATGAGAACACGCCGAAGCTCAGGGTGGCAGGATTTATACCTATCATGATAGGTGTGATGTTTATGATAGGTGGAATATATCTGATGAACGCATGTATGTGGAGAGGGATTGGAATTGGAGCGTTGGTTGTAGGCATTGTATTGAATGGAGTGGGGCTGGTAATTTTATTTTACAGAAAAAAATAGAGATGGAAAGCGTTGTTTGCTGTCCTTGAAATATTTGTGATAGTAGTATAATATGTAACTGTTTGGCAACGGATATATTGTATCTGATGCCAGACAGTTATTTTTGTGCGGACAAGGTATCAGAGAATATGATCACACAAGAAGCAAAGCGGCTGTATAAATTTGAAAACACGTTTTGTGTTTCTCAGAACATGATAGATTAGAAGATGTGAGGAATTACGATATGATGAAATTAACAGACTTTTACTATGATCTGCCACAGGAGCTTATAGCACAGGATCCACTCCTCAAGAGAAGTGAGTCACGTCTCATGGTCCTGGACAGAAAAGATAATACGATAGAGCACAAGCACTTTTATGATGTGATAGACTACCTGAATCCGGGAGACTGTCTGGTCATCAACGATACAAGGGTTCTTCCGGCGAGACTTATGGGCGTCAAGGAGGATACGGGAGCATCCATAGAGGTTCTTCTTCTGAAGAGAAAGGACGACTGTACATGGGAGACTCTGGTAAAACCGGGCAAAAAGTGTAAGGTGGGTGCTCGTATAGTATTTGGTTCAGAGTCAAATGAACCTGACCCTGAGACAGGACTTATAAAGGGCAAACTTGTGGGTGAGGTCGTCGATATAGTTGAGGAGGGCAACAGACTCATCAGATTTGAGTTCGATGGAATATTCGAGGAGATCCTTGACGAGCTGGGACAGATGCCACTCCCTCCATATATCACACATAAGCTTGAGGACAAGAACAGATATCAGACAGTTTATGCAGAGCATGACGGTTCTGCGGCAGCACCTACCGCCGGACTGCATTTTACAACAGAGCTTCTTGAGCAGATCAAGGCAAAGGGAATAAAGATCGCGCATGTAACACTTCACGTCGGACTTGGAACGTTCAGACCAGTGAAGGAAGAGAACATACTAGATCACCACATGCATTCTGAGTTCTGTATCATAGAGCAGGATGCTGCTGATATGATTAACGAGACAAAGGCTGCAGGCGGAAGAGTTGTGTCCGTTGGAACGACAAGTACCAGAACTCTTGAGTCTATGTCGGACGACGATGGAACAGTTCATGCAGGCAGCAAATGGACGGATATTTTCATTTATCCGGGATACAAGTTCAAGGTTATTGACGCGCTCATCACGAATTTTCATCTGCCTGAGTCAACGCTTCTTATGCTTGTTTCTGCGCTGTACGACAGGGAACATATACTTGAGGCGTACAAGGTGGCGGTTGAGGAGAAGTACAGATTCTTCTCATTTGGCGATGCTATGCTGATAAAATAGCAGAAGAATCAGGACGATTAGAATAAAGGCATGATGTAATAGGGGTGCTGATAATTTATGTACTCTGGATGGGACTTATATCCGGAGAGGAGACAGATATATGGGAAAGAAGATATGCGTGGTATTCCCGGGAATCGGGTATCACACCGATAAACCGTTACTTTACTACAGTAAAAAATATATGATAGCACATGGATATGATATTGTTGATGTGACATACGGCAAGCTTTCGGGACAGCTTCCGGAGGAGATACAGAAGGTATTTGATGATGGCTGGAATAAAGCACTTGATTGTCTTAAGACTGTGGATTTCTCGGAGACTGAGGATATAGTATTTCTATCAAAGAGTATAGGTACGGCTATATCTGCAAGATATGTGGCAGAGATGGGGCTGAAGGTGAGAAATATATACTTCACTCCGCTTGAGATCACCATGCAGTATGCCAATTCAAATGGCATAGCTTTTCATGGCACAGCAGATCCGCTTGTGAACACGGGTGAGCTGACAAGACTTTGTGAGGCTAAGAACATCCCTCTGTATAAATACGAGGGCGGAAATCATTCAATAGAGACAAAGGATATTCTATGGAACATAAGAACGCAGGAAGACATAGCGGAAAAATATATAGATTATTTGAACTTCTAGGACATACAGAGGGGCAGTTATATATTGCGGAGATAGCAGTGCTCATAACACTGCTTATCGGCACGGCGGTATATATACTGCTCCTTCGTGTCCTGCCGGATACATCATGGCTTGAGGGATGTCAGATACGTCGGCTTACAGGGGTGATATGTCCGGCGTGTGGAACAACAAGGGCTGTACTTGCCATGCTCCACGGACATCTGCTGACGGCGTTGTATTACCATGTGGCGACTGTGTATCTGGCGTGCATCTGTATCATATATCTGGTGGGCAATACGATCAGGCTTGCCACGAATGGCAGGACACCGCTTGTGAGATTCCGACTGTGGTATGTGTATGTGTGGCTTGGGATATTTGTGGTGTCTTATGTGGTGAAGCTGGTGGTGCCGGGGTACATTATTTAAGCCATCGTACAGTATTGAGTATGGAGGATGGCAGATATAGCAAAGCAGCCTCTCAGCTGGGGAGATACATACACACTTGATATCTCAGATCCGGGTGATGAGATCATGGCACTTATGCTTGTGATTGCCATTGATGCGGCCAATTGTTCGCAGAATAATAATTAATTTTTTAGAATTTTATATAAACATGAAGAAGATAGGAATGTATGAGGAGACAGGCAGGAAATAGTCATGAATAAGATACCAAAGTATGTTGTTATCATAGCCTGCATATTGGTAATGGTGGTGTTGCTGCCATTAGGTTATGTTAGATATAAGACGCGTTACGAAGCTGAGCAGATAAGTGTGTTAACGTCTCCAGATGGTGATTATGAGCTTGTGATCTATTCTGTTGGCGACCCGGATTTTCCATTTGGAGCTGCCCATGGAAGACTGGTGCTGAAGGGCAAAGAGAAGACGGTTGCATATAGGTCATTTGAAGTGGCAAATGATGGTGCAAGATTTGACGAAAGCGATCTCGAGACGACATGGTATATTGATCGTGTGGAGGTGGTAGTGTCTGGCTCTGAACAGCGTGACGAGCTTGTGACCATGCGTTTTAATGGGCAGACCAGTAGTAGACGTCTCACGACCAGATATAGAAGAGAAGATACGGATATAGAAAAAGACAGCGAACAAGACTCTGCGATAACGGAAAAAGCTTCGGGTGACAGCAGGGGGAATGCAGAGAGCTCCACTGATTCCTCTGTTGATCCTGATGTAAATGATCAGCCAGAAAATAAGGAAATTACAGTCGGGTATCAGGCGATCTTTGAGAAATATTCAGATGCCACAGCTGGAAAATTCGAAGTATATTACGGCGCCTCGGAGTCATCATCAAGATGTATATTGTCTGAAAGTGATAATTCCGTGGAATACATTGTATATGATGGCAAGTCAGAGAATGGGAAGTGTGGGCTGTATGTAAGGTATCGTACTGAAAAAGGCGGTGGTGGAACATATGATTATGGCAGTGCCGAAATAGAAGATATCTATGCATATGTATTTTCCAGTGGAGAAGTGATAAGCAGTGGAAAGACAAACTGGGAAGATACTGGAACGGATGAGTTTAAGAGGGCAACGGAGTAAGCTGTTGTGAATAGTCCATGAACTGTGGTAAAATGAATATTGGACAGATCAGGATATCATTAAATTATTAGGATAAAAAATAACATTAACAAAGTCGCCATTGTTATCTACGATGCTATGCATCCTACGATAACAGTGGCGACTTTTATTATAAAGAGCTCTATATCTATTTTACCTCTCCAGCCCACCCAGATCATCATAAAATCCAGGATATGAGATGTTCACGCACTCGGCTCCGGTGATCTCTGTATCGCCATCAGCGTTAAGTCCTGCGATGGCAAAGCTCATGGCGATTCTGTGGTCCAAGTGACTGTCAATCACTGCACCGTGAAGAGGCTTTCCGCCGCGTATGATCATTCCGTCATCGGTTGCAGTTATGTCTGCGCCCATGGATGAGAGAGCGTTTACCATGACATCTATTCTGTTTGATTCCTTGACCTTGAGCTCCTGGGCATCCCTGATGATGGTCTCACCGTCTGCAAAGCATGCGAGAACTGCTATGGCAGGGATCTCATCTATGAGCTTTGGTATGATGGAACCCTCAATGACACAGCCCTTGAGACTTGATGTCCTGACTGTTATGTCAGCGGTTGGCTCACCGCATCCGCTCACTACATTGGAGTATTCCATATCGCCGCCCATTGCTTTGATGACTTCCAGTATTCCATCTCTGGTCGGGTTGATGCCAACATTTTTGATGGTGATGCATGAGTTCGGAGTGATAAGTCCTGCAACAAGGAAGTAAGCAGCTGATGATATATCTCCAGGTACAAGTATCTTCTGTCCAACAAGATTATCCACAGGCTTTACGGTAGCCGTAGTTCCCTCTGCTTTTATATTGCCGCCAAATGACTCAAGCATGAGTTCAGTGTGGTTTCTTGACACATATGGCTCGGTGACACTTGTCTCGCCGTCTGCATAGAGTCCGGCAAGGAGTACACATGACTTTACCTGTGCTGACGCGACAGGTGAGTTGTAGTGTATTCCATGGAGTTCCTTTCCGTTTATAAGGAGCGGTGCACAGTCATTTCCGAGTTCGGATGTGATGTCGGCACCCATCATGGAGAGAGGCGTCATGATTCTCTTCATAGGGCGCTTACATATAGAAGCATCACCTATAAGCCTGCTTGCAAATGGCTGAGCGGCAAGTATACCCGATATAAGTCTGGTGGTTGTTCCGCTGTTGCCGACATCGAGTGTGCCTTCAGGCTTTGACAGTCCATGCAGTCCTTTGCCGTGTACAGTAACGACACTGCCGTCGTAATCAATATCTATACCCATCTGCCTGAAACAGTTCATGGATGATATACAGTCTGCTCCATTTAAAAATCCGTGTACCTCGGTTATTCCATCTGCGATTGAGCCGAACATGATGGAGCGGTGGGAGATGGATTTGTCCCCCGGTATTGTTATCTCTCCGTTAAGTGATTTTACTCTGTTGATCTTCATAAATTCTCAGTATTCCTTTATTCTAGTGTAATATGTTTTACCTATCGGTTATAAATTCTATAGCCTGCGGCCTTCAGCACATCCTGCGCATTCCGTCTTGCATCAGCATCGTAGAATGAGAGTCTGAGAACCCCTTCCTCATCCTCCCGGTTGTGGGAGACTCCGATGTTCTTGAGGCTTATCTTTGCCTCTGCGATAAAAGCTGTCACCTTTGCCAGCGCACCAGCCTCGTCAGGGATATCTACAAACAGTTCATGGTGCATTCTTATGACACCGCTGCTGTTGTTAGGAATGGAATCCCTGTAATCTCTGGCGGATGCAAAAAAAGCATTTATCCCAGCCGCATCGCGCTGCTTAATATGATAAATCATTTTGTCTATAAGCTCAACATATTCCTGAAGACCGTTTACGATATTGTCAGGATTTGCCAGAAGAATGTGCTCCCATACCACCGGATTGGAGGATGCGATCCTGGTTATATCTTTGAAACCACCGGCTGCCAGTGACTTAAATATATTGTCTGGGCTGTCTGCCGCTGCGACAAGGTTGACCAGTGAGGCGGCTATGACGTGGGGCACATGGCTTATGTAAGAGGTTATACGGTCGTGCTCAACAGGTGAGTATGTGATCGGTATCGCTCCAAGATCTCCGATAAATGTGGAGAACTCCTCAGTCTTGCCCGGCAGAACTCCGTCTGCAGGTGTGATGAAGTAATAGGCATTCTCTATGAGCCTGTCGGTGGCCGCCTCGTAGCCAGATCTCTCAGAGCCGACCATAGGGTGTCCGCCGACAAAATACCTGGCAAGCCCAAGCTCCTGGACTGCTTCGTATATGTCGAGCTTTACGCTTCCGACATCAGTCAGTATGGTGCTGTCTGTAAGAAATGGCTTGAGCTGGCGCAGGTATTCTATATTATAGTGGACCGGTGCGCACAGAAAGATATAGTTGCATTCTGCTATGGTATGGATATCATCTGTATATTCAGTCAGTGTCCCATCGGAGACAGCTTCCTTGAGTGTAGATAGATTATTGTCAAAGCCGACTATTCTGTAATCAGGGAAAATGCGGTGGATGGATTTGGCAATAGATCCTCCGATAAGTCCCAGACCGATAAATCCTATTGAAAAATCATTCATTTTACGTTCTCCTTTAACGGTTTGACGCATAAAAGCGTTAAAGTATCTATTGGCGATTATACAGCCTTTTGAATGACAGGGCAAGAGAAGATTCACATTGCGATAAAAAAACTTGAATATCAGATGTGGATATTAAGCTAAAATAAGAAGTAAGGGAATTGTATAAGCTGAAGATTTGTACTAAAATCTTTGTGGAGAACGCAGACGATGCACATAAGAAAGTATACTGATGTGTGCGTTTGTCGACCGACCATTATAAGGAGGATAATTTATTATGATAGATACACTTTGCAGACTACTTGACGCCGGTGTCACACAGTTTCATGTAGTGAAGGAATGTGAAGCCATGCTGCAGGATCACGGTTACATGGAGCTTGATATGGGAGAACGCTGGGAGCTCACGGCCGGAGGAAGATATTATGTGAAGCCATACTCATCTATGATGGTGGCGTTTGCCGCAGGGGAGATGCCTGAGTATGGCAGGCTGAATATCGGCCTTGCACATACAGATTTTCCTATGCTCAAGATAAAGACTCAGCCGGATATGAACAGAAGCGGCTACCAGACACTGAATGTAGAGCCGTACGGCGGACTTATCAAGGAGACATGGTTTGACAGACCGCTTGGAATCGCGGGCAAGGTCATGGCGCAGACCACGGATCCGTTCAGGCCGAAGGCGTATCTGTATGATTCAGAGCGTGCCATGTGCATAGTGCCAAGCCTTGCACCGCATCTGAGAAAGGATGCACCCGGGGAGAAAATGAATGTGCAGAAGGAGCTCATACCTGTATATGGTCTGGATGGTCAGAAGGTGAAGGACAAAGATATATTACAGTATGTGGCAGATGACCTTGGGCTTTTGAAGAACGATATTCTTGATTATGATCTATACCTGTATAACATGGATGGAATGGAGATAGTTGGGGCAGATAAGGATATGATAGCTTCTCCGAGACTTGACAATGTAACTTCCGTGTCAGCGCTTGTTGACACCATGTGCAGAGAGACAAATGGCAATAATACAAATGTTATAGCATTATTTGACAATGAGGAGATAGGCAGCAGATCAAAGCAGGGAGCAGATTCGGTGCTTCTGTCGGAGATAATAAAGCGTATCATGGCAGGATTGGACATTGAGGCTGGAGCAGGAAGACGCCTTATGAGAGATGCATTCATGCTGTCACTTGATGTGGCGCACGCAACCCATCCGAATTATTCAGAGAAGAGTGATCCGACAAATCAGATTGTCATGGGGCGCGGAGTGGCACTCAAATCAAGTGCAAGTCAGAGATACGTGTCAGACAGTGAGGCATCTGCGGTCATCATGGCTCTTTCAAGAAATCAGGAGATAAAGATACAGCGTCAGGTGAACAGGTCGGGTATGGCAGGAGGACAGACTTTAGGTCCTATAGCTTCATCTTATCTGCCAGTCAGAGCTGTAGACATGGGAATACCGATACTGGCTATGCATTCAGCGGTGGAGCTTGGAAGTGCGGAGGATTATGCACAACTTGAGAAGATTTGCGGTGTAGTATTTGAAATGTAGTATGGTGAAATCAGGTATTTGAGCAATTTACTTGTGCAGTTATTACGATTGTGTTACAATAAGATGATGTATTTTTAACTTCAATAATCACTTACGGAGGATACTCATGAAGAAGAAACATTTAAAATATGCAGTGCTCTGCTTTGGACTTGCTTCCATGCTGGCATTTGCCGGATGCGGAAGCAAAGGTGACGATGCTACCACAGCCAATCCGACGGAGACAGAGGCGACCACAGAGGCAGTGACGGTGGCGACTACGGAAGCAACCACTGAGGCAAAGCCGGAGAAGGACAAGGATGGCTTTACAATATGTAATGACAAAGTAAAGACTCTTGACTATGTGAATGTCAGAACGAGCCCATCAACTGATGGAGAGATATATCAGGAAGTTGCAAATGATGTTGAGCTGGACAGAATCGGTTATAACGATGAGTGGAGCAAGGTATCTATAGATGGTGGGGAATACTATATATTCTCAGAGCTCCTTGAGGTCGTAGGCGGAGGAGATAAGTCTGATGCATCGACTGAGGCGACAACAGAGAATTCATCGGATGCATCCACAGAACAGGGAACTACATCCAATGTTGGTGAGGGCAAGATGATAGTTATAGATGCCGGACATCAGCAGAATGCAAATGAAGAGACCGAGCCGATAGGCCCTGCTGCTACAGAGACAAAAGTAAAGGCAACCGTTGGCAACACAGGTGTATCAACAGGAATAAAGGAATATGAGCTGAATCTTCAGATCGCACAGAAGCTTGAGGCAGAGCTCACATCCAGAGGCTATACAGTTAAGATGATCAGAACATCGAATGATGTTGATATAAGTAATGCGACGAGAGCAGAATATGCGAACAACCTTAAGGCAGATGCAGTTATAAAGATCCATACAAATGGATCGACAGACGGTAATGCGACAGGTGTGATGACAGTATGTCAGACATCATCTAATCCATATAATTCAGCTATCTATGATCAGTGCAAGAGTCTTGCCACGGATGTTTTATCAGGACTTCTGGCTTCCACAGGAGCTAAGAGCGATGGAATATGGGAGACGGATACCATGAGCGGAATAAACTGGAGTACAGTTCCGGTAACCATAGTGGAAGTTGGCTATATGACTACAGCATCTGAGGAAGCACTTCTTGTAACAGACGATTATCAGAACAAGATCGCCAAGGGAATAGCAGATGGCCTTGATAAATATATTACAGAATAGAAGTCAGTAACATAAATAAAAATAGAGAACAGGATTTCCTGTTCTCTATTTTTATTGTGGCATATCGAACCGGAGAAGACTGACCTCTTCTTCCGAGAGACTTCTGTAGGCACCTGTCGGAAGCGATTCGTCTATCTTCAGCTCACCCATTGCAATTCTTCGCAGAAAAGTAACTTTCATGCCGACGGCCTCAAACATTCGCTTGACCTGGTGAAAACGTCCCTCTGTTATTATGAGTTCGATCTCCGATCTGGCAGCGGTGCTGTCGGAAGATAATATGCGCAGATCTGCGGGCAGTGTAGGTTTTTCATCTCCGATATCCACACCTGTGGCGAAAAGGTTTATGGTATCATCTGTTACATATCCGTCAATCTCTGCGTAATATGTCTTGGGAATGTGGTGTGCAGGAGACAGAAGATGGTGGGTCAGTGCTCCGTCATTTGTCAGAAGTAGAAGTCCTTCTGTGTCTATATCCAGCCGTCCCACGGGTGACAGGTCTTTTGTATTTTCTCCTTTTAGCAGATCGATAACGGTCTGATGCACGTTATCTTTGGTGGCGCTTACACACCCCGCAGGTTTGTTCAGGAGAAAATATCTGTATCTAGAATAATTCAGAATCCTGCCATTATATTTTATAGTATCGTTGTTCTCATCTATCTTTACATCTGAGGATTTAACCGGGGCACCATTGACGGTGACAGTGCCTTTTTTCACATACTGCTTTACCTGACTGCGGCTGCCGATCCCCATTTCAACTAGAAATTTATCAAGTCTCATAATGTACTCCTTTTGTTGACTGTATGATGTCATATGATACCACGAAAATGCGCTTTTTTCAGCAGAAAAGTTAAATGTTACAAAACACAACATGTCGTTACAAACAGTTGTGTAAAACCACTAGAAATTGGTATTTTTTTGTCAGAATCAGTTGACACATGCACATGTGTAGTGTATTATATTTAACAGAAATGTAACAAATGCGGTAACTTTGTAAAAATTAGATTACGAAATACTACATAGAAAATAGCTTGGATTAAGGGTAAAAGAGGAAAAATTAATGACTAGATCACGCAGTAAGTTTGGAAGATTTGTAGATCACATGAGAAGGAATGTTCTCAGTTATAAATATTTAAGACATAACATTTTGATGACAGCACTTGTGGTTGTAATGGCTCTTTGTGTATTTGCTGTCATAAGTTTTGGAGAGAAGGCTGACCCGCTTGCGGATGAATTATATGCGAATGATAGTGTGACTATCAACAAGAGTCAGGCAGTGATGATGGCAGACAGCAGTGTGCAGCTTGCCATCGACGCAGTGGTGCCTGCAGGAAGTTCAGTATCGGCCAACGATACGGCCAGAGTTGCCAGCAATGCATCAGGTAGTATACAGTCTGTGACTTCAGCGTCTACCGAGGCAGTGACAACAGAGGAAGCGACAACAGAAGAGACCCCTTCAGAGGTGCTTCCGGGCGTAACAGCATCAGTGATATATGATGGTGTGTATGTCCATACAGAGCAGTCATCAGAATCAGATATCATAGCTACAGTGAACAGTGGAGAGATGTTCGACGTTGTATCACAGGATGAGAGCTGGATAGGAGTTCAGTTATACGATGGCTCGATCGGATATATTTCAACAGAATATGTAAGTGTGGATGCCTCACTTCAGTAGTAGTGTATATGAGTACCCCTCACCCAGGTACGACCCAGTAAGACAGAAAAAGCAAGTCGCATGTCATTCAAGGATGGCGTGCGGCTTGCTTTTTTAGTGTTGTATTGACTGTTGCTCAATTGGTTAGCTTTTTGTAGTAGAAGCACGCCAGCTGTGTGCGGTCTCTCAGCTGCAGCTTGTCAAGGATGGAACTGATATAGTTTCTCACTGTACCCTCGCTCAGATACAGGCTTGATGCGATTTCTTTGTTATTCAGACCATCTGCAACAAGTCTGATAATATTCATTTCCTTGGAACTGAGTTCGTATTCCATTCCGGCAAATGGCGATGGCTGGACATCTGATGAGGTAGTGTCCATATGTCCAATAAGATCAGGGAGTTTTCCAACTATCTCATCCCCGAATACAGTCTGTCCATTGTATACTGCTTTTACTGCCGGTGCGATGCTCTCAAAATTCTGCTTCAGTATATATCCCTTTGCCCCGATACTCAGTGCTTTGATTATATATTCGTCATCTGAAAATGTTGTCAGGAGAAGAATGCGGGCATCCGGGTGAGAGGCCCTGATAGTCTCAGAAGCCTCAAGGCCATTTATGTTCTCCATGCGGATGTCCATGAGTAGAACATCCGGTTGATATTCTTCGTACAGTCTGATCGCATCAGCTCCACTGCCTCCCGTGGCGGATACCTGTATGTCGTCGCAGGCTTCGAGTATGGTCTGAAGTGACAGTGCCACCAGTTGGTCGTCATCTATTATAACTACATTCATTTGTCGGTTTCCTCCTATTTATAATCAGGATATTTTGCATATCTGTTTGGAATTCAGTCTGTAAAATCTCTTTTCATGATATTGATCAATATGGAAAATCCGTTGTCGGTTGATATCTTCATTGTGCCTCCAAGTTTGTTTACTCTTTCCTGGATACCATTTAAGCCCATACCGCCAGAAGCGCTTCCTTGTGCCGGGGATGGACCGGAGCGGATGTTCTGTCCATTGTCTGTTATATACAGTTGATAAAATGCCGGGTGTTCCCGCACGCGGATAACCATATGATCGCCGTTGCTGTGCTTCAGCGTATTGTTAATGGCTTCCTTTACTATGTTGATGAATGAGTATTTGATCTCTCTTGGAAGCTTATCTGACATGTCGTAATCCATGTAGATGTCCATGTCGCTGACGTTGTTGATCACATCATCTAGGGCAGTGCGCAGGTCTATGGATTCATCGTGTAGATCGTGGACACTTTTTCTCATGCTGTCCATTGCGGTATCCAGCGTAGATTGCAGCTGTGCCAGGGGCTTCTCAAGACGCTCGTCTTTGTTGATAACTTTGATGGCACCGGTCTGAAGTATGGATCTGGTGAGCATATGACCGACATTGTCATGAATCTCCCGGGCAATCCTGTTTCGCTCTGACAGGGTGGCGGTGAGCACCATGTTGTCCTGATTTTCCAGCAACTGGCGTGTGTTCTGTGCAACCAGCATGTCGTGTTCTGCAGTATTGTCCCTCATGGCAAGAAGCTCCGCCCTCAGCAGATTTATCCGGCAGCAGTACACGCTCATAGCAAATGAGAATGCGATGAGGCATATCTGCGGGAGAACTGACATCAGAGGATAGTTGACGCACATGTATATGGATAACAGGACAAGTATGACTGGTGACAGCCGTTGTCTGTATCTGTACATGTCGTAGCTGACTATGGACACGAACATATAGACTGGGTGCAGCCAGAATGCGGATACAAGATACGCGCATACCAGTGCCTCGCATATGTATGGATATATTCTGCTGTGGTTCTCGGCGCCCTTCGTGGTGGCTCTGTTCACTGCGGAGATCCCGGCAAGTGCCGGATAGACCGCACCGGCAATGAGCGACAGGAGCAGTGTGATGATGATCCGGGTGTCCGTGGCAGTATTATGCGCATATATCATGACAAATGCTGAGACCAGCAGGAGTCCTTTGTTGATGAGATGTTTCATAATTATTCTCCATAATGTAGAAAATGCTGTAGTATATATCGTGCTGTCTGAATAGCCGTGCCAGGCAGTGTGTGCAGCCTAGTGTAATAATTATTATAAATAAATATGAGGGAAAAAGAAATATGACAAATGTCACATTGTGAAGATGACGTTGTTCACTGTGAAAACAGATCAAGGGTGTATATAATGAGAGCATGTAATAAAGAATGTAGCATGCTGATGCGTGCAGACTATCATGTTATGAACGACACTCATAAGATAATGAGGGTCAAAAAACAGGATATCAAAACAGGAGGATATATATGAGTAATTCAGAAAATGCAATAGAGGTTACCAATCTGGTAAAGCGATATAAAGATCTACTGGCGCTGGATCATTTCAGTTTGACAGTGAAGGCGGGGGAGATACTTGGACTCCTTGGACCAAACGGCTCCGGCAAAACGACAACTATAAATTGTATACTGTCCCTGCTCACATTTGACAAGGGCGATATAAAGGTATTTGGCAAAGAGATGAAGCCCGACAGCTACGATATCAAGAGAGAGATAGGAGTTGTAATGCAGGATGTGGCGGTGTTCGATGAACTGACTGTATATGAGAATATTGATTACTTCTGCGGCCTTTATATAAAGGACAAAGAGAAGAGACGCAAATGTGTTGAGGAGACAATGGATTTCGTGGATATTGCGGATTACAGGAAATTCCTTCCAAAGAAGCTCTCGGGTGGACTGCTGCGAAGACTGAATATTGCCTGCGGAATAGCGCATAAGCCAAAACTTATATTCTTCGATGAACCGACAGTGGCGGTCGATCCGCAGAGCCGTAACAGAATACTTGAGGGGATCAAGCGTCTGAATGAGGAAGGTGCCACCATCGTATACACATCCCATTATATGGAGGAGGTCGAGCAGCTCTGTGACAGGATAGTCATCATGGACAAAGGAAAGTCTGTAGCTGTAGGAACAAAGGAAGAACTTAAGAAGATGATCAAGAACACTGAGACCATCAAGGTTGAGGTGCTTGGACTTACAGGCAAACAGATATCGGAGCTTCGCAGACAGCCTCATATGTATGAGGAGGAATATAGCGATGGTATGTTGACGCTGAGATATTCTGGTGGAAGACACAATCTGGTGAGACTCATGGAATTCTTCAAGGAGCACGATATATCATTTGGCAGGGTTGTTACGGAACTCCCGACGCTCAACGATGTATTTCTGGAGATCACAGGCAAGGAGCTCAGAGACTAAACGAAATTCAGGGCAGAGATATGAGATCGTTGAAATCGTATTGTATATGGAAAATTGAGATGAATCAGGATTAAAGGAGAGAATTATGTTTATACGGGACTTTTTATACACCATAAAGATCATGGTCCGAGGCAGGGTGTCGATCTTCTGGACACTGGTATTCCCGCTGCTTCTTGCAACATTCATGTACATGGCATTTGGCAACATATATGAACAGGATGAGATGTTCAGGAATATCAAGGTGGCGGTGGTCACTGAGGATGAATCGGCAAATGGACTTAATTATATGCTGGATGCGCTGTCGGATGGCGATGACGCCCTTCTGTCGGTTGCGAGGATGAGCGAAAGCGATGCGGAAAAGTTACTGGCTGATGAAGAGGTCGAGGGCATCATATATACGGATGATGTGAAGCTCACGGTTGCGGAGAGTTCTGTCAATGCGAGCATACTTGAGACAGTGCTTTCTGAGTACAAGCAGTACGAGCATGCACTTATGGATATATATAAGGATGGCATCGGACTTCAACAGTATATGTCTGGGACTTCCGGCGTGGATGATATGTCGGACCTTGTGGAAAAACTCTCAGAACAGAGATCATATTATACAGAGAAGGCCAGCACTGAGGGCAGCCAGAATGTGTATAACAATTATTTCTATGCCATATTTGCCATGAGCTGTCTGTTTGCATCACTTTCATCTATAGAGATGATGGGCAATCTTCAGGCAAATGTGAGCGCTACGGGAAAGAGAAAAAATGTGTCCCCACAGAGAAAAATGACCTTTGTTTTGGCAGAGTTTGCTGCACTGCTGATTATACATTTTGTGGTCGAGGTCATAAGCTTTATATATATGTCCTGCATAGGAGTGGATTTTGGCGACAGAGTATGGGAGATCCTGCTTACTCTGTTTGTGGGCTGCTTTATCGGTCTGGCAATAGGAGTCATAGTTGGGGCTATATCAAAGCTTGCTGAGGGGACCAAGATAGGTATTGTGATCGGAATATCCATGGTGATGTCCATCCTTTCTGATCTGTGTATAAACGGAGTAAAGTATGAGATACAGCAGCACGTGCCGATTATAAATAAACTCAATCCCGCGGCTCTGATATCGGATTCATTCTATGCGCTGAATGTTTACAGTGACCACCAGGTTTTCACTGAGAATATCGTCATAATGACTATTGAGGCTGTGGTGCTCATAGCAGTTGGGATTCTCATGGTAAGGAGGAACAGATATGCAAGTGTTTAAATCTTTTTTCAAGGTTTTGAGAAAATATATTGGGCAGATGATCATGTATGTGGGAATCCTGTGTGGAGTCATGATTGTGTTCATCAATGTGGGAAACACAGATCCACAGAATTATTATAAGGATAAAACGATCAAATATGCGGTGAGCGATGAGGATGGCAGTGAGATGAGCAGAAAATTGATGGCTTACCTGAATGATACGCAGCAACTTGTAGATGGCGTTGATATGGACGAACGAGGTATTCAGGATGCTCTCTACAACAGGGCGGTGGATTGTGTGATCAGGATACCAGATGGCTTTGGCGATGCATGGGCAAATGATACTGCGGATGGTATGCTTGAGATAACGACTATCCCCGGAAGTCAGGCGTCCATGCTGTTTGAGGCAAGGCTTGACAGCTACATGAATATGGTGTCTCTGTACAAGAGGGCCGGAGATGATATGAACGATGCCGATAAGAGAGCGAGGATGGCACTTGAGCAGAAGGCTGAAGTCGATATGGCCGAAGGAAAGAACTCAGGACATTCCATGTTATATAATTTTTACAACTATCTGGGGTGGGTCATGATATGCGTTATGATAATTGGGGTAGCGCCTGTTTTGCAGGTATATAACAGGAAAAAGCTTAGAGCGAGAATAGAGTGCTCATCATACAAATTTTTCAGGCTGAACAGGGAACTTGTCCTGGGGATGATGTCTACTGGATGCGTATTGTCTGTAGTATTTATAGCACTTTCCAGAATACTTATAAAATATGATATAGTCTCAGCAAGGGGCGGAATGTTCATACTCAATATGCTGGTGTATGCCTGTGTAGCACTCTCGCTGGCATTTCTAGTTAGCAAGCTTACCCAGAATGAACAGATTCTTTCCATGTGTGCTAATGTCATATCACTTGGAATGGCATTCCTCTGCGGGATATTTGTGCCGAGAGAGTTCTTAAGTGACACTGTGATGGCGATAGCACATTTCCTCCCGGCATACTGGTATGCAAATGCGACAGACGCCATCGACAATTTCACATCAGGCAGTTCGGTGGCAGGAATATTTGTGAGCATGGGAGTACAGGTGCTCTTTGCCGTTCTGTTCATACTTGTTGGAGTGATCGTTGACAGGTACAAGACAGCCGGCAGGGCTATGGCTTAGAAAATACACTGGAAGTTATGAGGCATGGTCTGTTATAATGTTCTTTGGAGGGAGTATAGGAGGAACGAGAAAGTGCTTAAAAAGAAAGTGCTGAAACAGAACAACTTACTCAGACTGCAGAAGAGACTTGCAGTGGTTATGCTGGCCCTTACACTTGGACTCGGTACAGGGTGCGGCAAAACAGATGACGGAGCGGACGGTGCTGCGTCGTCAGAAGCAGAGACTTTGGCGGATGGTCAGACAAACGATCAGACAGATGCCGGAGCCGAAGAAGAAAATGGACAGGAGTCTAAAAAGGATAATGACGAGCCTTATGCAGAGGGAACATATTCCAGTGATGCATACGATGTGGCAGAATTTACGGCAGAGCCTCGTAAGAAGACCGACGAAGAGGGTAATTGCGGTGTGTATTACGAGATATTTGTCAGATCATTTGCCGATTCAGACGGTGATGGTATAGGCGATCTGAATGGCGTCACGGAGAAACTTGACTATCTGAAGGAGCTCGGGATCGATGGGATATGGCTCATGCCGATCACTGCATCCGATACCTACCACGGATATTCCGTGACGGATTACATGGCGGTGAATCCCGATTACGGAACAGAGGATGATCTTAAGAGATTGCTTGACGAAGCACACAGCAGAGACATGAAAGTCATCATGGATCTGGTCATCAATCACACCAGTATCAATCATCCGTGGTTTCAGGCGGCAAAGTCCGATGAGAACAGCGAGTACAGAGATTATTACAGGTGGGTGTACAAGACCGACAAGAAAGACTGCAATCATCTTCTCGACAAATCAAGCTGGGGAGATATGGTGTGGCACCAGGAAGGAGACTTCTATTATTATGGTGTGTTCGGCGCGGATATGCCGGATCTGAACTATAACAATCCGGATGTTAGACAGGCTGCGAAGGATGCCGCCGGTCACTGGCTGGAGCTTGGTCTTGACGGTTTCCGTATGGACGCCGCAGTTCATATCTATGGGGCGCATGAGTTCAAGCAGCAGGAAGATTCTGAAGCGGCAAACATCAACTGGTGGAACGAATTTGCCGGTTACTGCGAGAGCATAAATCCTGGTGTATACCTGGTGGGTGAGGTATGGCAGGATGACAAGGTGCTGGAAAATTATGTCCAGCCATTTGACACGAAGTTTGATTTCGCAATTCAGCAGAAGATACTGAACTGCGTACAGAAAGGCATGGCGGTGCCAGGCTTTGGTGATTCTCTTTCCGTGGCGATAGAGAATATACAGAATAAATATGACGGCGTGGATGTCAACTATCTGAATGGAGTATTTGGAGCAAATCACGATCAGGACAGGATAGCATCGTCGGTGAACAGCCTGGATAAGGCGAGACAGATAGCAGCGGTATATATGACACTTCCAGGCAATCCATATATTTACTATGGCGAGGAACTCGGAATGTACGGCAGCAAGCCGGATGAGATGATAAGGACACCGTTCCTGTGGGGAGATGACAGTACATACAACACGTCATGGGAAAAGGACGATCAGAATGCCGAGACAAAGGGACTTGACCAACAGATGAAAGATCCGGATTCAATGTATTCATATTACAAGACACTGATAGCGCTTAGAAAAGACAATCCTGCCCTTATGAAAGGAAACTATAGAGCGGCAGCGCTCACAAGCGACAGTGTGACAGCGTACTTCCGTGAGGCGGATGGACAGAAACTGCTGGTAGTGCACAACTTTGCAGAGGGCGATCAGACGGTATCACTTGCTGAGTGCGGAGACATAACAGTTACAAATGTACTTTATTCAAGTTCTGGTGAGACAGGTGTGTCAGACCTTAGTTCAGTGAAATTAGCTGGAAATGAGAGTGTGGTACTGGAACTTGGTGAGTAGATAAAAAATCCCAATTTAAAGGAGGCTCTCCATGAAGAAAATACTAATAACGGGTGGTACAGTATTTGTAAGCCGGTATGCGGCGCAGTATTTTGTGGACAAAGGCTATGAGGTGTATGTGGTGAACAGAAATTCAAGACCGCAGGTTCCAGGTGTGAAACTTATAGAAACGGACAGGCATGACCTGGGAGACAAACTCAAAGACATCTATTTTGATGTTGTGGCGGACATAACCGCATATAATGCGGAAGATATCACAGACTTATGTGACAGCCTTGGTTCATTTGGTCAGTATATCATGATCAGCTCAAGTGCAGTGTATCCAGAGTATGGAGATCAGCCATTCCGTGAAGATTCAGAACGGGCACTCAACAGATACTGGGGGTCATATGGTACGGATAAGATTGCTGCGGAGGATGCATTACTTGACAGAGTGAGTGATGCTTACATACTCAGACCACCATATATTTATGGACCTATGAACAATGTATACAGGGAGGCTTTTGTATTTGACTGCGCCAGGGCGGACAGGCCATTTTATCTGCCCGGAGATGGTGGAATGAAGCTGCAGTTCTTCCATGTGAAGGATCTCTGTATCCTGATGGAGAGAGTAATCGAGGAAAAGCCGGAGACTCATATCATGAATGTGGGAAATGTGGAGCCGGTCACTATAAAAGACTGGGTGACGATGTGTTACGCCTGCTTTGATAAGATCCCTGCGTTTGTAAATGTCAGTGAGGATATAGAACAGAGAAATTATTTCAGTTTTTATAACTATGAATATTATCTCGATGTGCAGCAGCAGAACAAAATATACCCGGAGACAATATCATTGGAAGATGGATTGAAAGAATGCGCAGAGTGGTATGTGGAAAATGAATCAGAAGTTGGAAAAAAGTCATATATGGAATATATAGACTGTAATTTAAAATAATGTACGTTGGTGCAGCGATATTGTAAATGATATGTATTTAGGGAGATCTGGAGCTTCGGCTCCGGATCTTTTTTATAGATATACATTCAAATATCGTCGAGATATACGATGTGTATAAATTCATTAAGAAAGTGTAAATTCGTTATAAGTGGGTTTACATCTTCGCTAGCATTGATATAATGCAGATACATAGTGAGAGAGTTCTTGACAATGATGGAGTTTTACTCATTGTTCTCAAATAAGATTTTAGTTC
>CDZW01046249.1_pt1 | contig 20364 bp, 13 predicted proteins | sample 557511 | NCBI WGS metagenome assembly CDZW01 (sample SAMEA3182067, study PRJEB8094) | gut metagenome | biome: human; feature: gut; material: Stool; isolation source: human stools | place: Canada | collected 2013-03-05 | reverse complement strand
TCGCTGGTGCGCACGATCTTGAGCCAGTCGCGGCTGGGGCCCTTGTCCGCCGGGCCGAGGATGACCTCGATGATCTCGCCGGTGGACACGATGTGGTCGATGGGCACCATGCGGTTGTTCACCTTGCAGCCCACCATGCGGTTGCCCACCGCCGAATGGATGGCGTAGGCAAAGTCGATGCAGGTGGCACCGGTGGGCAGGTTGATCACATCGCCCTTGGGGGTGAAGGCAAACACTTCCTCCGGCAGCAGGTCGCTCTTGAGGTCATGCAGCAGGTTGCCGGAATCCTCGCTGACGCGCTGGTTTTCCAGAAGCTGGCTCACCCAGGCCAGACGCTCGTCCAGCTTGTCGTGGCCGCCCAGGCCCTCCTTGTACTTCCAGTGTGCGGCAACGCCGTACTCGGCCTGCTCGTCCATGGCACGCGTGCGGATCTGCACCTCGAAGGGGATGCCCTCGTGGCCGATGACCGTGGTGTGCAGGCTCTGGTAGCCGTTGGGCTTGGGGGTGGAGATATAGTCCTTGAAACGGTTGGGCAGCGGGTGGTACATATCGTGGATGAGGCCCAGGGTGCTGTAGCACTCGGCCAGACTGTCCAGAATCACACGAACGGCGTAAATATCGTAGATCTCATCAAAGGACTTGTTCTGCATGATGGTCTTGCGGTAGATGCCGTAGATGCTCTTGACCCGGCGCTTGATGGTGGCACCCTCGATGCCGCTCTCGATCAGGCGGCGCTCGATGACGCCGGACACCTTGGCCAGAAACTCCTCCCCGGCCCGCTCGCTCAGCATCTTGCTGATGTCCTCGTAGCCCACGGGGTCGAGGTAATGCAGGCTGCGGTCCTCCAGCTCTTCCTTCACGTTCAGGATGCCCAGCCGGTTGGCGATGGGGGCATACACCTCCATGGTCTCGCGGGCCTTGTCGCGGCGCTTCTGCTCCGGCCAGGCGTCACCGGTGCGCATATTGTGCAGCCGGTCGCACAGCTTGATGATCATCACGCGCACGTCGCGGCTCATGGCCAGCAGCATCTTACGCAGGTTCTCGGCCTGCAGCTCCTCGATGTTGGAGAACTGGATCTTGGTCAGCTTGGTGACGCCGTCCACCATCTGGGCCACCTCGGAGCCGAACTGTGCGGTCAGGTCGTCCAGGGTGGTGGGGGTGTCCTCCACCACATCGTGCAGCAGAGCAGCAGCGATGCTCTCGGAGTCCATACCCAGATCCAGCACCAGACGGGCCACGGCCAGCGGGTGGCAGATATAGGGTTCGCCGCTGCGGCGGCACACGCCCTTGTGGGCGTCGTTGGCAAGGTTATAGGCCTTTTCGATCATGTCCATATCGTAGGCCCTTCCGCTGGCCTTGATGGCCTCGCAGAGTTTCTCCCAAGTGACGATCTCCGGGCGCACCTCGGAGGGCAGAGCACCTTCCGGGGCATCTGCCGGCTGCGCCGTGGCAGCCACGGTGGCCGTCTCCTGCACCGGCTGGTGCAGGTGGGTCTTGGCCGAATACGAATCCTCCTCCCGCACCGGGGCGGGGGCAGGCAGTTTCTTTCCCTCAGGCATTTACATTCCCTCCAAACATTTCAGGATCGGGGCGTCGGCAAGGTTTTTCTTGCCGGCCGTGGGCACCAGCTCCCAGATCTTGGCTCCTCCTTTTTCCACGGCAGCAATGAGCCCCACCTGTTCCAGTGCGATCACTGCCACCAGCGTTTTGCCGGTATTTTCTTCTCCCAGCTTCGCGCACAGGGGCTGCAGATCCTCCGCGTGCCAGCGGCGGGCCTGCAGCTCCCGGTATACCGCGATGATATCGCTGCGGGCCGGGGTGATGAGATTTTTCTGTTCTGTGGTGAGCGGGGTGCCGCGGCGCAGTGCCTGCACCAGCGCTGCCTGCTGCGGCATGGCACTGCCAAGGCCCGCCGGGTGCAGGTCGATGATGCGGCCCGAAAGCTGCGCGCCACGGGGCGCATCGTAGACCGAAAGATTCAGGGCAGTGTCTACCACGTCGCCCGTGGCATAGGGCAGCTGCTCCGGCCGCATGCCGAACCACACGGCGTACAGGCTGGCATTGCCCTGCCGCAGACGCAGGCGGCTGTGTTTGCCGTCCGACACCGGGTATACCCCGTCCAGCACGGCATTCTGCAGCAGGAACACCGGGGTAGGGTTCTCAGCCCCGAAGGGGGCCAGCTGATCCAGACGGCGCACGGCGTCCACCGTGACCCGGTCCAGATGGATGGACAGATCGCAGGTCAGCGGCGGGATCTGCAGCACGGGGCACTCCCTTGCCGCCCACTCGTTCAGGCGGCGGCGCAGGGCTTCCAGATTTTCTTCCCGCACCGAGAGGCCCGCCGCCATGGCGTGGCCACCGTAGCGGATGAGCAGGTCGGCGCAGGCCCCGATGCAGGCGTGCAGGTTGAACCCCTGCACGCTGCGGCCGCTGCCCTTGCACTCGCCGTGCTCGTCCACCGTGACCACGATGACCGGGCGGCCGGTGCGCTCCACCAGCCGGGACGCCACGATGCCGATGACGCCGGGGTGCCAGTCCCGGCCCCACAGCAGGATCACACGATCCTCCAGCCGCTCCGGCTGCTGCTCCAGCAATTCCTCGGCGGCCTTGAAGATCTGCAGCTCGGTCTCCTGCCGTTTCGCGTTGATCTCGTTGAGTTTATGGGCCAGCTCCTCGGCGCGGTCCGGGTCCTCACACAGCACCAGCTGCAGGGCCGTCACCGCGCTGTCCATGCGGCCGGCCGCGTTGATGCGGGGCGCAATGGCGTAGCTGATATTCTCCGCTGTGACGGGTTTTCCGGCAAGGCCCACTTCTTCCAGCAAGGCTTCCATGCCGGGGCGGTCGGTCTGCTGCAGCTGCCGCAGGCCGGCCTTGACCAGGGTGCGGTTCTCTCCGGTCAGGGGCATCACGTCCGCCACGGTGCCCACAGCGGCCAGGTCGCCGCAGTAATCCAGCATTTCCTCCGGGGTGCAGTCGTCCAGCGCGGCGCACAGCTTAAAGGCCACGCCTGCGCCGCACAGCCCTTTGAAGGGGCTGGTATCGTCCTCCCGGCGGGGGTCCACCACGGCCACTGCCTTGGGCAGGGTCTCGGGCGGCAGATGGTGGTCGGTGATGATAAGGTCGATGCCCAGCTCTGCGGCAAAGTCGGCCTCGGCTACAGCGGAGATGCCGTTGTCCACCGTCACGATGAGCCGATAGCCCTTGTCGTGGATGGACTGGATGGCGTTGCGCGACAGGCCGTAGCCATCGCCCTCGCGGCTGGGCAGCATGCACTTGACGGCGGCGCCCATGCCCTTGAGGTGCTGATACAGCAATGCCGTGGCAGTCACGCCGTCCACGTCGTAGTCGCCGAACACCACGATGGTCTCGCCATTGTCGATGGCCTGCCAGATGCGCTGGCAGGCTTTTTCCATATCGGTGAGCAGGGCGGGGTCGCTCAGCTCCTCTTCCCCGGCCAGCAGGGTGAGCGCGTCGGCCGGGTCGGTGATGCCGCGGGCCGCCAGGATGCCGGCCAGCAAGGCCGTCTCCTTCTGCTGGGCGGCCAGCGTGGCGGCATATTTCTGTTCGCTCCAAGGCTCCTCGTCCATGGCGCTGTATTCCAGTTCTTCGGTACGCTGCTCCGCGATGGCATGGGTCAGCTCCCGGACGGCGGCGCGGTCCAGCGTTTTCAGGTCCCAGGCACGGTAGGTCATTGGAAATCCCTCCCGGTCAGGCCGTCGTTGGCCAGCATTCCCTGCAGGGCTGCGATCTCGCTGGAAACATCCATGGCCACGTCCGACAGCAGATTGTCGTAGAGGTTGTCAAAGGCCTGGTTCAGGGTGTGCAGAATGCCTGCAATGTCCCGCCGGATGCTCTCGGCGTTGGCTCCCTGCTGGCCCTGCACGTCGTTGTAGGTGTGCAGCAGCTTGAGGGTGGTGGGGATATAGTATTCCGCAAAGCGGCGGGCCTTGGGCAGGCTCTCCGGGTGGGCTTCCAGCCAGTCGCAGATGGCATTGGCCGTCTTTTGCATATGGTCCAGCTCGTCGCGGGCCAGCTCGTCCTGCATGAGCTGCTTTTCCTGTTCCAGCACAGCGGCAAAGCGGCGGGCCGTTTCCAGATTGAGAGGCGTTTCCTCGCGCTGCTCCGGAGCCGGTTCCGGCTGCGGCTGTGCCTGGGGTGCAGCCGCCGTTTCCTGGGCGGCACGGTAATCCTCTGCGGTCAGGTAGAGTTTTTCTGTTTTTTCATCCAGCCAGGCGGCAAGCCAGTCCTTTTGGATGTATCTGCGCAGTTTTTTCAGAGCTTTTGCCTTTTTCTGGTGGGTCAGGTCGGCCAGCATCTCCACCGGCAGGCCGTTCTTATAGTCCTCGCCCTCGGCGGCATCGGCCAGCAGCCGCAGCTTTTTGGAGGCCGACAGCCGGGAGGCACCGGCGGCGATCATCGCGCCAAAGCCGCAGGCGACAAGGGTCAGCACATTGCCCGTGATCTCCAGCACCGTCGTGGCCATAGAAGCGCCGGTGGTAAAGGTATAGGTCATGCCCTCCGCGGCCGTGGCCACCGTGTCACCGATCATGGTCTCTGTAATAAGGTCGGGCAGAAGGGCATCCGACGCCACGATGCAGCCAATGCCGCCCAGACCGAAGATCACCGCAAAGGTGATACCCACCGCCAGCAAAGTGCAGCCGTTGCTGTAACGCTTTTTTGCGCTGATGCGGATGTTTTCAACCGGGGTCGGCTCCGGCTTTGCAAAGATCTGCCGGAACCAACCGGGCATCCCGGCGGTGTCGTCGGTGGTGGTGCCGGAGCCAGCCCGGCCCTGCCGGAAGGCCTTTGCTGCCTCCCCGATGCCGTAGTTGGCCGCATGGACAGCGGCCTTGCCAATATCGTAAGCCCGGTCCCCGATCTCCATGCCCCGGCCCTCAAAGCCATGGGCAAAGGCGTCGGTCATGGTGTCGCCAAAGGCGCGCAGCTGGTCCTCCAGCTCCTGCTGCACCTGACGGCCCTCGTCCTTGATCCGGTTGTCGTTTTCACGATCGTTCATCAAAATCTTCTCACCCTTCTGCCGGTGCATACCGGCTGATGATGGCGCGGGCCACCCGCAGGCCATCCACGGCGGCGCTCATGATGCCGCCCGCATATCCCGCGCCCTCGCCGCAGGGGTAAAGCCCTGCCAGCTGGGTGCACTCGAAGTTCTCTTCCCGCTTCAGCCGCACCGGGCTGCTGGTGCGGGTCTCCAGGCCGGTGAGGATGGCATCCGGTGCGGTGTAGCCCGCGATCTTGTGCTCATAGGCACGCAGACCGGCCCGCAGGGTGTCGGCCAGCTCCGCAGGCAGCAGGCTGCCCAGGTCGGCTGCGGTCACGCCGCGGTCGTAGGTCGGTTCCACGCTGCCGATGTGCAGCTGCCCCTGCCCTTCCAGAAAGCTCCGGATGTTCTCGGCCGGGGCGGCGTAAGGCCCGGCAGCATGGCCTGCCGCGTAGGCCTTTGCTTCCAGCTCCCGCTGGAACGCGATGGCCTGCCGGGGGTCGTTTGCAAAGTCAGTGCCGTTCACGCTCACCACCACGGCGGCGTTTGCATTTTTGCCGCTGCGGGCGTGGTAGCTCATGCCGTTGGTCACCACACGGCCTTCCTCACTGGCCGAGGCCACCACCTGCCCGCCGGGGCACATGCAGAAGGTATACACGCACCGCTCCCCCACATGCTGGGACAGCTGGTATTCGCCGCGGGGCAGGGCCGGGTGGCCTGCCGCCTCGTGATACAGGCTCTTTTCGATCTCGCTCTGCAGATGCTCTGCGCGGAAGCCCACGCTGAAGGGCTTGCACTCCAGCACAAGGCCGCTGTCCATGAGCATGGCAAAGGTATCGCGGGCCGAGTGGCCCACCGCAAACACCAGTGCTTCGCAGGCAAAGGGACCATCCGTTGTGAAAATTCCGGTAATGCGTCCGTTTGCCTGTTCCAGGCCGGTGAGGGCCGTGTTGAAATGCACCTCACCGCCCAGGGATTCGATCTCTTTGCGGATGGAGGTGATGACCCCCCGCAGCAGGTCGGTGCCCACATGGGGCTTCTGCTTCCAGGCGATCTCCGCCGGGGCACCGTGCTGCAAAAACACTTCCGTGACAAGGCCGCACAGCTCGTCACCGATGCGGGTGGTCAGCTTGCCGTCCGAGAAGGTGCCTGCGCCGCCCTCACCGAACTGGATGTTCGCGTTGGGGTCCAGCTCGCCGGTGGCGGAAAAGTGTTCCACCGCCTGCACCCGCTCGTCCAGCGCCGGGCCGCGCTCCAGCACGATGGGCCGGTAGCCCTGCCGGGCCAGCAGCAGCGCCGCAAACAGACCGGCAGGCCCCAGGCCGCACACCACCGGGCGGTGGGGCAGCTTCTGCGTGCCCCGTTGCACCCGGAAGTCGGTCCTGCTGTGCAGGGACACGTTGGCCGATGCCCCGGCGAAGGCGGGTTCTTCGGCTTCGTTTTTCAGGGTGACAGCCACGGTGTACACCAGCTTGGGCTGGCCGCGGCGGGCATCCACCGACAGCTTTGCCACGCCCAGATGCTGCACCTTTGCGCGGGGGATGCGTGCCTCCCGCAGGGCCTTTTCAAATGCCTGCGGTTCCCCGGCGGAGAGCGGCAGACGGATGTTGCGAACGAGAATCATAGTACAGTGTGTTCCTTTTTATCAGTTGCTTTCAATGCGGCACTGCAGCACATAGCTGCCCAGTGCAAAGATCTTGCCGTTGGATGGCACATACAGGCGGCAGGCGATGTTCTGCTGGCCGGTGGCCACCGAGAAGTCCTCCGCGTCGATCTCCACGACCACCTGTTCCGGGGTCAGGGTCTCCAATGCAGCCTTCGGGCCGCAGAGGGTCACGTTCATCAGCCGTTCGGTCTCCACCGTGAGCTGATAGGTGGACGGCAGATTCACCACCTGCACACAGCTGGAAGGCAGGTTCATGGTCTTGGTCTCCAGACCGGAGCAGTCAAAGCTGAGGGTGATGGTGGAAATGTTGTCCAGCAGGTAGATGTCGCTGGGCAGCTCAATGGGCAGCTCATAGACCTTGTTCAGTGTGAAGGTGGACAGGTCGATGGTGCCGATGGACAAGGTGGACAACGCGTCGATCTTTTCCGCCGGGCCGGCCACCTTGAGCTGCTTGCGGCTGAGCTCATACACCAGAACCGACTCGTCAAAGTCGCGGGGCGCGTTGATGAAGCTCACGTTCACCGGCAGGGTGGCCATCTTGTACACCTGCAAGGTCACGTCCACGCTGCTTTCTTCCAGCTCGGTGTACTCAAAGTTCACTTCCGTGCCGCCGGAGGTGTAGAACCGCAGCGGCGTTGCCAGGGTGACCGAGCTGTCCAGCTCGCCGGAGTAGGTCACCTCGGCGGTGCAGGTGGTCACCTTGTCCAGCTCACTGCTGGGGCCGGACAGAGTGACCATATCCTTGGACACCTCGGTGCTGTAGAGGATATACCCGTCCGAGATGGCCAGGTAATTGGTGGTCACGGTGACGGGAAGGGTCTTTTCCTCCACCACATCGAACACCACGTCCACCATGTTGTCGGAGCCGTCGATGGTCACGGTAACGCCATTGAACATGCCGTTGGCCCCCCGCACCAGCAGGCGCAGGGTCTTTTCACCGCTGTCCCGCACGCTGGACCAGTCCGGGTAGACCACAAAATCAGAGGCCGTCAAGCTGCCGATGGTGTAGCCGTCGCCGGAGATCTTCAGGTTCACCGTCTTGTCCTCGGCGCTGACGATGCTCAGTCCACGGGAGGTATAAACGGAGGAATCGTAGGTATAGTCCACCGGCACATTGTAGATGGTGTTGGTGGTGCCGGGCTGCACGATGATGGTCACGATCATCCAGGCCACAATGGCACCCAGAATGGACAGTGCCAGCCGGATGCGGCGGTCGTCCAAAAAGTTCTTTTTGTGGGGAACAGCAGGCTTTGCGCCGCTGGTATTCTTGGGTTGATTGGTCATTGCTGCTCGTCCTCCCCTTTCTGGCTGACCCACTTCATCAGGCCCTTTACGCGGTCCTTCCAGGTGTCGGCCGTGCTTTTTTCCACCACAGGCTCCTTGGGGATCATCTCGTCGATCAGGCGGGTGTACAGGGTCTGGCGGTCAAAATGACGGATCAGCACGCCATTTTTTGCCATGGAGATGATGCCCGTCTCCTCGCTGACCACGATGGCGATGGCGTCCGAGTTTTCGGCAATGCCCAGGCAGGCGCGGTGGCGAGTGCCCATGTCCTTGCCCAGATCCAGATTATTGGAAAGCGGCAGCACGCAGCCTGCGGCCTTGATGCGGCCGTTCTCGATGATGGCGGCACCGTCGTGCAGGGGAGTGCCCTCGTAGAAGATGGTGCCCAGCACTTCCAGATTCACCGCGCTGTTCACCGGGGTGCCGGTGCGCACGATCTCAGACAGGTTGGTGTGGCGTTCCAGCACGATGAGCGCACCGGTCTTGGTCTCCGAAAAGCGCTCTGCCGCGTCGCAGATGGCAATGATGGCGCTGCGCCAGGCCCCTTTCAGGCTGGGGTCGTTGTAGCGGCCTTTCACGTTGAACAGCTTTGCGGCCCACTGGTCGGTCTGGCCCATGCGCTCCAGAGCACGGCGGATCTCCGGCTGGAACAGCACCACCAGGGTGAGCAGGCCCACCTGCAGCAGCGAGTTGAGCAGCCAGGTGACCGTGCGCATGTTCAGCGTTTCGGCCACCAGATAAACCGCCATGACCAGCAGCGCGCCCTTGAACAGCTGCCCGGCGCGGGTGCGGTTGACGATGCCCAGCAGCTGGTAGATCAGGAACGCAATGATGATGATATCCAGCAGGTCAACGAGCTTGAAGGTCTGAAAATTGGCAATGATCGCATTCAGTGTCATGGACGCACACTCCTGTTACCGTGTTTCGATCAGGGCGACGGCGTGGGCGGCAATGCCCAGTTCCTCGCCGGTAAAGCCCAGATGCTCTTCCGTGGTAGCCTTGACGCTCACGGCGTCCACCGGCAGGCCGAAAGCCGCCGCCAGATTGGCCCGCATGGCCGGGATGTGCGGTGCCAGCTTGGGCCGCTGGCAGAGGATGGTGGCGTCGATGTTTTCCACCCGGTAACCGTGCTCCGACAGGATGCGGGCCACATGGCGGGCCAGCTCCAGGCTGTCGGCCCCGGCATAGGCGGGGTCATTGTCCGGGAAATGCTGGCCGATATCCCCCAGCGCCGCCGCACCCAGCACGGCGTCCATCACCGCGTGGGCCAGCACATCGGCGTCCGAGTGGCCCAGCAGGCCCTTTTCAAAGGGGATCTCCACGCCGCCCAGGATCAGCTTGCGGCCTTCCACCAGGCGGTGCACGTCATAACCATGTCCAATGCGCATTCTCGTTTCCTCTTTCTGTACCGGGCGGGGCAGGTCCTCCCGCGTGGTGATCTTCAGGTTGGCGTAGTCACCCTGGGTGAGCTGCACCGAGCGGCCAGTGAGCTCGAACAGGCTGCAGTCATCGGTGACCAGCCTGGCTTTTTCGGCGTCCAGCTCCTGCAGGGCGGCCAGATACTGCGTCCGGTCAAAGCACTGGGGCGTCTGCACCGCATACAGGGTACTGCGGTCCGGGGTGCTGTGCACAAGGCAGGCTTCCGGCACCGTTTTGCCGTCACCGGGCACGGCCTGCTTGATGGTGTCCTTGACCGGCACTGCCGGGGCGGCAGCTCCGCAGCGGGCAGCGGCTTCCAGCACCGCCGCGATGACGGCCGGGCTCACAAAGGGCCGGGCCGCGTCGTGCACAGCCACCAGCTCCCCGTGGGCTGCCAGCACGCCATTCTTGGCGCTCTCGGCGCGGGTGGCACCACCGGCCACGATCTGCACCGGCTTGGTGCAGCCGACGGCCTGCTGCTCCACGAAAGCACGGTTTTTGCCCGCCACCAGCACGATCTCGCCGATCTGCGGGCACTGGTCAAAAGCGCGGATGCTGCGGTGCAGCACCGTTTCGCCGCCCAGGTCAAAGCTGAGCTTGTCGAACCCCATCCGGGTGGAAGAACCTGCCGCCACCAGCACGGCCGAAATCGTTTTTTGCAATCTGCACACCTGCCCCTGCTGCCGCCGCGCCGGTGTTTCCGGCTGCGGCTGGCTATAATAAGTCATCTTTTATTATAGCGTATCGGCCCGCAAACTGCAACCGGTTCCGCCCAGCAAAAAAGCCCTTTTGCACCGCCGGGCAGGCGGGTGCAAAAGGGCTTTGGGACCTTATTTCAGTGCGGTTTATGCCAGGATGGGCTCAATGGCAGCAGCCAGGGCATCCTTCTGGGCCTGGGCCTCGGCCAGATCCTTGCCCAGGGTGGTGAAGTAGGTCTTGATCTTCGGCTCGGTGCCGGAGGGACGGACCACCACAGTCGCACCATTTTCCAGGCTGTAGATCAGCACGTTGGCAGCCGGCAGGCCGGTCTCCTCGGGCTTCTTGTAGTCGGTGACCTTGACCACCTTGTGGCCGGCCAGCTCGGTGGGCGGGTTGTCGCGCAGCTTCTGCATGATGGAAGCCATCTTCTCCATGCCGGTCAGGCCGGGGAACTCGAAGCTGTCCACCTTGTTCAGGTAGCGGCCGTACTCCTTGTAGATCTCTTCCAGACGCTGCTTGATGGAAGAACCGATGCTGCGGTAGTAGGCAGCCATCTCGCAGATCAGCATGGAGCCGATGACGGCGTCCTTATCGCGGACATAGGGGCCTGCCAGATAGCCGTAGCTTTCCTCAAAGCCGAAGATGAAGCGGTCCACTTCACCGGCAGCTTCCAGATTGGCGATCTGGTCGCCGATCCACTTGAAGCCGGTCAGCACGCTGCGCATCTCCACGCCGTAGTGGGCGGCAATGGCATCGGCCAGCGGGGTGGACACGATGGACTTGACGGCCACGGGGTTCTTGGGCATGGTGCCCTTCTCGATGCGGCCTGCGCAGATGTAATCCAGCAGCAGAGCGCCCATCTCGTTGCCGGACACCAGCTCATAGCTGCCATCCGGGCACTTCATGGCGATGCCCACGCGGTCGGCGTCGGGGTCGGTGGCCAGCATCAGGTCGGCACCGGTCTTGGTGGCCAGATCCAGGCCCAGCTTCAGGGCGTCGAAGATCTCAGGGTTGGGGTAGGAGCAGGTGGTGAAGTAGCCGTTGGGGTACTCCTGCTCGGGCACGATGGTGATATCGGTGATGCCCATGTCGTTCAGCACATGGGTGACCGGAACCAGACCGGAACCGTTCAGGGGGCTGTACACCAGCTTCAGGCCGGCGGTCTTGCACAGGCCGGGGCGCACCTGACGGGCCTCGATGGCGTCGTACAGGGCCTTCTTGCAGTCATCGCCCACAAAACGGATCAGGCCGTTTTCCACGCCCTCGGCAAAGGAGATGTACTTGGCACCGGTGAGCACATCGGTCTTCTGGATCTCGTCGTACACGATGGCGGCGGCGTCATCGGTCATCTGGCAGCCGTCCGGGCCGTAGGCCTTGTAGCCGTTGTACTTGGCCGGGTTGTGGGAGGCGGTGACCATGATGCCTGCATTGCACTGATAGTAGCGGGTAGCAAAGCTCAGGGCCGGCACCGGCATCAGGGCATCATAGATGCGCACCTTGATGCCATTGGCTGCCAGAACACCGGCAGCCGTCTTGGCAAAAACGTCGCTCTTGAGGCGGCTGTCGTAGCTGATGGCGACGGTCTGGCTGCCGCCCTGGGTCTTGACCCAGTTGGCCAGACCCTGGGTGGCCTGCCGCACAACGTAGATGTTCATGCGGTTGGTACCCGCGCCCAGGACGCCGCGCAGGCCTGCGGTGCCAAACTTCAGGGCCACAGCAAAGCGATCCTTGATCTCGTCGTCGTTGCCCTCGATCTTTGCCAGTTCGGGCTTCAGATCCGCATCGTCCAGCTCCGCTGCCAGCCAGCGCTTATATTCATCCAGATACATGTTGCACACCTTACCTTTGTTATTTTTTTCCAAAAAAGGAGACAGTTTATTCAAACCTAATTATACTATAAACGCTTGTGTCCATCATGTCAATTGCATATTCTGCCACAATCTTACCGGTACAAAATCAGCAAATACCACAAAAACAGCCGCTCTCCGGGTGGATGTCGGCGGGCTGCTGTGCTTCCGGCAGCAGCCGGTAGGGCTGGTGCACGTCCTCCAGCACCTCCAGCCACTGTTCCGGGCCGATGCTGTTCTCGCACAGATAGCGCAAAAGCTGCATCATCCGGGCAAAACTGCCCTGCGGAGCCAGCACCGTACTGCACTGTACCCGGCCCGCCTGCTCCCACCGCAGCTGGGCCAGCACGCCCCCGGGCACGGTCTGGGCGCAGTACACCACCGTGTGGGCCCGCTGCAGCCCCTCCAGCTCTGAATAAGTACGGATGTACCGGCAGTATTCCTTGCCTGTCATCGTTTGTCGCTCTCCTTTCCGCTGCATTGACATCTTTCCTGCCCTTTACTATAATGAAATCGCCCGGGAGATGCTGTCGAAGGCTGACGGTTCCTCCCAAATTTTTCCACCCAATTTTCGACCGTTTTCGCGCAGAAAATGCAAGTGAGGTGCACCCATGTATTCGGTAACAAAGAGCTTTGGCCTGAACGGCCTGCGCGGCTTTGCCGTGGCCGTGGAGGCCGACGTTTCGGGCGGGCTGCCCGCCTTTTCCATCGTAGGCCTGCCGGATTCCGCCGTGCGGGAAAGTGCGGACCGCGTGCGTGCCGCCATCAAGAACCTGGGCTTCAAGTTCCCGGACCGGCGCATCACGGTCAACCTGGCCCCCGCCGATGTGCGCAAGACCGGCCCGGTGTACGATTTGCCCCTGCTGCTGGCCGTGCTCACGGCCAGCGGCCAGCTGGAGGATGTGCCGGAGGACGCCGCCTTTCTGGGTGAGCTGGCGCTGGACGGTACCCTGCGCCCGGTATCCGGCGTGCTGCCCATGGCGCTGGCCGCCGCCGAAAACGGCATCCGCGCCCTGTATGTACCCGCCGAAAACGCCGCCGAGGCTGCCGAGGCCTGTGCCGACAGCATGGCCGTCTACCCGGCCCACACCGCCCGGGAGGTGGTGGACGCCCTGCGCGGCATCCGACCGCTGACCGCTGCGGCAGCCGTTCCCTTTGACCCCGCCGAGGCCTGGGCGCAGGTGCCGGATTTTGCCGACGTGATGGGGCAGGCACTGGCCCGCCGGGCCATGGTCATCGCTGCGGCCGGGGGCCACAACGTGCTGCTGATGGGTGCACCGGGCACCGGCAAATCCATGCTGGCCAAGCGCCTGCCGGGCATCCTGCCGCCTCTCACCCGGGAGGAAGCCGTGGAGACCACCAAGATCTATTCCATCGCCGGGCAGCTGCCCCAGGGCCGGGGCCTGATCACGGCACGGCCTTTCCGCAGCCCGCACCACTCGGCCAGTGCCGTCTCGCTGGCGGGCGGCGGCGCACAGTTCCGCCCCGGCGAGTGCAGTCTGGCCAACTGCGGTGTGCTGTTCCTGGACGAACTGCCGGAGTTCTCCCGCGAGAGCCTGGAGGTGCTGCGCCAGCCGCTGGAGGACGGCCAGATCACCGTGAGCCGGGCAGCGGGCAGCGCCACCTACCCCAGCCATTTCCAGCTGGTGGCCGCCATGAACCCCTGCAAATGCGGCTACTACGGCCACCCCACCCGGCAGTGCACCTGCTCGCCCAGCGCGGTGCGGCAGTACCGCAGCCGGGTGTCCGGCCCGCTGCTGGACCGCATCGACCTGTGCGTGGAGATGGACCCCATCGCCTTTGACGAGCTGCACACCGCCGCCCCCGCCGAGAGCAGTGCCGACCTGCGCAAACAGGTGCTGGCGGCGCGGGCCATCCAGGCAAAACGCTATGCGGCCCCCGGCTACGAGGGGGTGCACTGCAACGCCCAGCTCAACGCCGGGCAGGTGCGGCGCATCTGCCGCATGACCCCCGGTGCGGAACGGCTGCTCCGCGCCTCCTACGATGCACTGGGGCTTTCGGCCCGCGCCCACGACCGCATTTTGCGGGTGGCCCGCACGGTGGCCGACCTGGCCGGCAAGAGCCTGCTGGACGAGGACTCCCTGCTGGAAGCCCTGCAGTACCGCGCGCAGGAAAAAGTGGAGCTGTGAGCCTTTTCCACCTGCAAAAACACCGGCCCCTCTCCCCGGCAGCGTTGTGCTGCCAAAGGAGAAGGGCCGGTTTATTTTTGTTTGTTTTACGCCGGGGTCAGTGCGCTTTTGTTGCGCTATTGTTGCATTTCTGGTTTTCCTGCTGTTCCATCCGCTCGATGAACGCCAACGCGTACCGGGGCAGATAGTTCCCGGCCCGCCAGGCTGCCACCGACTCCAGCGGGAGGGTGCAGTCCCGGAGCGGAAACGCGTTGAACGGCACCGCGTTGTTCAGGTGTTCCAGCAGCTCGCCGCTCAGGAAGCCGATGCCGTACCCGTTGGCGGCCAGCTCCGCGGCTGCCCGGATGTTGCTGCTTTCCAGAATTTCGGCCGGATGCAGGCGGCGGCTCCGCAGCTCCTGCAAAATATACTGGCCCTGCCGCTGGGTCTGGTTCTGCAGCAGCAGGGTCTGCCCCTCCAGCCACTCCCAGGCAAAGCTGCCCTCCCGGGCGGCAGCCTGCTCCAGCGGGTGTCCCTTGCCGAACACGGCGTACATCCGGTCCCGGCGCAGCACCCGGTAGCTCAGACCGGGATGCCGGGCAAAGCTCATATAAAAGGCCAGGTCGATCTCGCCTTCCAGCAGTTTGCGGTCCAGCTCGGCGCTGGGTGCTTCCTCAATGCGGAACTGCACCTGCGGGAACTGCGCGCGGAACGCCGGAAGCACCTCCGGCAGCGAAAAACTGCACCGGAACGGCGGCATGCCCACATGCAGCACACCGGTGTCTGCCCGGAGCAGGTCGGTCAGCTCCGCGTCCATCTCCCGCTTCTGGCTGAGCAGCCGCTCGGCGTGGGCCAGATACCGCTGGCCCGCATAGGTCAGCTCCAGACGCCGCCCCGCCCGCTGGAACAGCACAAGGCCGGTGTCCCCTTCCAGTTTTTGCAGAAACTTGGAAAGGGTGGGCTGGCTGACGTAGAGCTGCTGGGCCGCGCGGGTGATGTTGCCGCACCGGGCAATGGCCGCAAAATATTCCAGATCTTTGAAGTCCATGCAGATTCCTCCCTGCTGCGTGTATTTGCCGGTTCCAGTGTACCACAAACCATGCACGCAGGCTATTCTTTTTATGAGAAAAATGAATTTCAGGAATTGTGAAAGTTGTGTTATAATCTCGCTTGTGAAATCCATCACAAATCGACCACCCCACCCAACACGAAGATCTCTGAGGAGGAAAACCATGAAGAAAAACGGGATCCTGCACCGCATCAGCACCGCTGTGCTGGCCGGTGCCATGCTGCTGTCGCTGGCGTCCTGCGGCGCTTCCAGCAGCCAGACCGCCAGTTCCGCCGCCGGGAAAGTCACCGGCACCGGTTCGGCCAAAGGCATTGAAGGCGACGTCGTTGTGGAAGTGACCGCCGACGCCGACACCATTTATTCCATCGTTGTCACCGAGCAGAACGAGACCCAGGGCATCGGCTCTGTGGCCTGCGAACAGCTGCCGGATGCCATGGTGGCTGCCAACAGCTACAACGTGGACGGCATTGCCGGTGCCACCGTGACCAGCGACGCCCTCAAGGAGGCTGTGAAGGCCGCTCTGGAGAACGCCGGACTGGACGCTTCCGCCTTTGCCGTGGCCAAGGCTGCGGACACCACCGTGGAAAAGACCGCCGAGACGCTGGACTGTGACGTCGTGGTGGTGGGTGCCGGCGGTGCCGGTCTGACCGCCGCCGCACAGGCCGCCGAGAACGGTGCCAAGGTCATCGTGGTGGAAAAGATGCCCATCGTGGGCGGCAACAGCCTGAAGGCCACCGGCGGCATGAACGCAGCCGACACCCAGTATCAGGCCGACCTGGGCATCACCGACAGCGGGGTGCAGGAGTTCATTGAGGACACCATCAACGGCGGCCACGGCATCAACGACCGCAGCCTGGTGACCGTGATGGCCGAGCAGAGCTCCGACGCCATCGACTGGCTGACCTCCATCGGTGCCCCGCTGCCCAAGGTGGCAGCCACCGGCGGCACCACCCACAAGTATCTGCATGAGCCCGAGGACGGCAGCGCCGTGGGCAGCTATCTGGTGGAAAAGCTGAACGCTCAGGCCGAAAAGCTGGGCGTGCAGATTCTGCTGAACACCAAGGCCACCGAGATCCTGACCAACGACGGCGCTGCCTGCGGCATCAAGGCCGAGAGCACCGAGCACGACTACACCATCAACGCCAAGAGCGTGATCATTGCCGCCGGCGGCTTTGGTGCCAACTTTGAGCTGATGGCCAGCTTCAACCCGGCCCTGGCCAACGCCGTGACCACCAACCACGCCGGTGCCACCGGCGACGGCATCCTGATGGCTGAGGCCATTGGTGCCGACACCGTGGACATGGACCAGATCCAGCTGCACCCCACCGTGTATCAGGAGACCGGCATGCTGGTGTCCGAGAGCGTGCGCAGCATGGGCGGCATCCTGGTCAACGCCGAGGGCAAGCGCTTCTGCAACGACATGTCCACCCGTGACGCGGTTTCCAACGCCGAGCTGGAGCAGCCGGGTGCTTACGCCTACATCATCTTTGACCAGCGCATCGTGGACGACCTGAAGTCCTGCCAGAAGTACATCAGCAACGGCCTGACCGTCTCTTCCGACAGCTATGAGGGTCTGGCCAAGGAGATGGGCCTGACCGGCGACGCTGCCGCCAACTTTGTGGAGACCATGAACACCTGGAACGCCTCTGTGGCAGCCGGTGAGGATGCCGAGTTTGGTCGCAGCAACGGCATGGACGGCGACCTGTCCACCGCTCCCTACTACGCCATCAAGATCGCACCGGGCATCCACCACACCATGGGCGGCCTGAAGATCAACACCGACGCACAGGTGTTGGACACCGACGGCAGCATCATCCCCGGCCTGTACGCAGCCGGTGAGACCACCGGCGGTGTGCACGGCGGCAACCGCATCGGCGGCAATGCCGTGTGCGACTTCGTGGTGTTCGGCCGCATCGCCGGCAGCAACGCTTCCGCCTACGCTGCCGAGTAACCCCACTCTGCTCTCTTCTTCTTTCTTCTTTTTTGGATAAGCACAGCGCCCGCCTGCACCGGAACCACTCCGGAAGCAGGCGGGCGCTGTGTTGTTCAGGTTTCGCTCAGGGTCAGTTCGTGGTAGGTCCGGCCGTCCATGGTTTTCCACCGGAAGCAGCCGTTTTCCAACGTCATGTAGCTGTGGGCGCTGCCCTCCTTCGGCAGGCTCACCGAGCCGGGGTTCAGGTAGAGGCTGCCCTGCCCGAAGGGCTCCCACGCCGGGATGTGGGTGTGCCCGTGCAGCAGAATGTCGCCGGGGGCCAGCGGCGGCGGGGTCTTAGTGTTGTAGACATGGCCGTGGGTAGCGTACACCAGCCGTCTGCCCACCGGCAGCACGGCATAGTCTGCCAGCACCGGGAATTCCAGCACCATCTGGTCCACCTCGGCGTCACAGTTGCCGCGCACGCAGAGCAGGCGGTCCTTCATACCGTTGAGCAAAGGCATGACCTGCTTGGGCGCATAGCCCTCCGGCAGGTCGTTGCGGGGGCCGTGGTAGAGCAGGTCCCCCAACAGCAGCAGCCGGTCGGCCTGTTCCCGTTCAAACGCCTGCTGCATCTGGCTGGCATAGAAATACGACCCGTGCAGGTCGGACGCGATCATCCATTTCATGCGGGTTTCTCCTTTTTATAAAAGCTACAATTTTATTGTAACCCCTGCACAAAAAATGGTCAAGCCTATAAAAGTCATACTTTTGCACCCAGTCTCCTTGACAATGCCCCGGGGATGTGGTATCCTTCAGTCAATAAAAACCGTGTGGATTTTTACAGCGCTATGCTACTTTTCGCCACACAATGACTTCAAAAAAGCCATTGTGTGGCTTTTTTGCGGTCTTTTTCCATTTTCGATCTGTCAGGAGCGAGAAATCAATGAACGATACCTTTATGAAAGAACGCCCCGTGCTGCCGCTGCTGTTGTCCATGGCGCTGCCCAACGTGATCTCCATGCTGGTCAACTCCCTGTACAACATCGTGGACAGCCTGTTTGTGGCGCAGATCAGCGAGGACGCCATGACCGCCCTCTCGCTGGTATACCCCATCCAGAACTTTGCCAACGCCATCGCCATCGGCTTTGGTATCGGCATCAACGCCATGATCGCCCTGTACCTGGGTGCGGGCGACCGCAAAAAGGCCGAGATCGCCGCCACCCACGGCATGGTGCTCAGCCTGCTGCACGGCGTGGTCATCACGGTGGTGAGCATTGCAGTCATGCCGGGCTTTTTGCGCCGGTTCACCACCGACGAGAGCCTTGTGGCCTCCGGCATCACCTACTCCACCATCGTGTTCCTGTTTGCCACCATCAATATGGCCGCGCTGGCCTTTGAAAAGATGTTCCAGGCTGTGGGCCGCATGAAGGTGACCATGGTGGCGCTGGTGTTCGGCTGCGTGTGCAACATCCTGCTGGACCCCGTCCTGATCTTCGGCCTGGGCCCGGTGCCCGCCATGGGCATTGCCGGTGCAGCGCTGGCCACCGGCATCGGCCAGCTGCTGAGCCTGTGCGTGTACCTGTTCGTCTACCTGCGCACCGAACTGCCGGTGCGGCTGAGCCGCAGCGGCCTGCACCCGGACGTTGCACTGGACGGCAAGCTGTACGCCATCGGCGTGCCGGCCATCCTGAACCTGGCTCTGCCCTCCCTGCTGGTCACCTTCCTCAACAGCCTGCTTGCCGGGTTCTCCCAGAGCTATGTGGTCATTCTGGGCATTTACTACAAGCTGCAGACCTTTTTGTACCTGCCCGCCAACGGCATCGTACAGGGTATGCGCCCGCTCATCGGCTACAACTACGGTGCCAGGGAGCACGCCCGCGTGAAGAAGCTGTACGAGCTCACCCTGTTTATGAGCATCGCCATCATGGCGCTGGGCACGGTCATCTGCCTGCTGGCCTCCGGGCAGCTCATCGGGCTGTTCACCTCCAACCCCGATACCATCGCCGCCGGTGCCAAGGCCCTGCGCATCATCTGCATCGGCTTTGTGGTGTCGGCAGTGTCCACCACCTCGTCCGGCGCACTGGAGGGCCTTGGCAAGGGCGTGCCGTCGCTGGTGATCTCGCTGTGCCGCTATGTGGTGTTCATCATGCCGCTGGCCGCAGTGCTGTGCGGCCGCCTTGGCCCGGACGGTGTGTGGCACGCCTTCTGGATCACCGAGGTGCTCACCGCACTGGTGGCCTACCCGGTGTACCACCGCGCGGCGGCCCGGCACTGAACCTTTCCGGCCCCTTTTGCAGCAGGCTGCCCGACCCCGGCGGCCTGCTTTTTTGTTGTATTCCTGTCGCCCTGCGGGGCGCATAAATGCAGGGATTTCATTTGACAGCTGCGCAGAAATACGGTAGAATAGTTTTTATGTTGCGCTGACAAAATGTGTCAGAACGCAAGACTTTACAGAGGATGTGGGACGAATTATGATCGAGACGATCACGGCCGTCAATACGGCGGTCAACAATTTTATCTGGGGCGTGCCCGCCATGGTGTGCATCATTGGTGTGGGTTTGCTGCTGAGCGTGCGCACCGGCTTTTTGCAGATTCGCAAATTCCCGTACACCATCAAAACCACCATCGGACGCATGTTCCGCAAAAAGGACGCTTCGGACGGTGCCATAACCCCCTTCCAGGCGGTGTGCACCGCACTGGCCGGCACCGTGGGCACCGGCAACATCGCCGGTGTGGCGGGCGCCATTGCCATCGGCGGCCCGGGTGCCGTGTTCTGGATGTGGTGCTCCGCGCTGCTGGGCATGTGCACCAAGTTTGCCGAGGTGACCCTGGCCGTGCATTTCCGTGAGCGCAGTGAGACCGGCGAGTGGGTGGGCGGCCCCATGTATTACATCAAGAACGGTCTGGGCAAGCGCTGGCAGTTCCTGGCATTTCTGTACTCGCTGTTCGGCGTGCTGACCGTGTTCGGCACCGGCAATGCCACCCAGGTCAACACCATCGTGGCCGCCGTGGACACCGCCCTGCTGGAATACGGTGTGGTGGGCAGCGGTTTCCTGAGCACGCTGAACATCATCGTGGGCATCATCGTGGCCATGCTGGTGGCCATGGTGCTGCTGGGCGGCATCAAGCGCATCGGCAGCGTGAGCGAAAAGCTGGTGCCCTTCATGGCGCTGTTCTACATCGTGCTGGCTGTGGGCGTAGTAGGGCTCAACCTGCCCCGCCTGCCCTATGTGCTGGAGTCCATCGTGGCCGGTGCCTTCAACCCCGCTGCCTTCACCGGCGGCACCATCGGCAGCCTGTTCATCAGCATGCAGAAGGGCGTCTCCCGCGGCATCTT